>SXGQ01015565.1_pt1 | contig 27942 bp, 26 predicted proteins | sample 3178371 | NCBI WGS metagenome assembly SXGQ01 (sample SAMN11356859, study PRJNA531348) | freshwater metagenome | isolation source: freshwater sample F1-20 | place: China: Fuxian Lake, Yuxi | collected 2017-12-25 | reverse complement strand
TCTCTGCATCAGATTACACATACCTGCTTGAGATCTATCCTGCAAGCGAAAAAGAGATCCCTGGAGTTAGTTCGCTACTAATTTCAAAAGAGATGGCAAGAAGCAACCCGCGTCGTCGGGCACCGGCAGCGAGCGCTCCGCGGCGGCGAGCGGCTTGCCCGCGAGGTCGACCCGCTCCGTCACGCCGGCCAGGCGTTGCGTCAGGGCCGCGACGTCGTGGCCGTCGACCCCGGGGGTCAGCGCCTCGCGCGCCAGGGCGAGGCGGGTGTCGAGCACGGCGTCGCCGTCGGCCAGGCGCCACGCGTCGGGGATCGCCCGCTCGACGAGCCGCGGCGCGAAGCCGTGGAACGTCGCCACGACGACGGGCGCCGCGGGTGCGCCCAGCGCCGCGGACCTCGACGCGGCGTAGCCCATCCACCACCCCTTCAGCCCCACGGCCTCGTAGCGCTCGCGCGCGTCGGGGGCGAAGTAGACGACCGAGTGCAGCGCCTCGACGGAGCGCCAGAAGTCGATGAGGGGGTGCATGGACGCCAGTGTGCCGGGTGGGCGAGGAGGTGCCACAGAGGGCGGTCGTCCGACCACGACGGTCGATCGAGGAGCGGGTGTGTGAGGGGTGTCACCTGAGGTTGCCCGGCCGGTCCTCGCGATGATTAGGTAAGGCTTGCCTTCAGAGGGCACCTCACCACATCTCGGGGAAGGAGCACGGTGGACAGCCACGTGTTCAGCCCGGCCAACGCCGAGCACTATGCCACGACCATGCGACGCGGGATCGACGTCCTGACCGACCACCTCGCCTCGGTCGAGCAGCCCTTCAGCGGACGCAGCGTCGCCGACGTCGCCCGCACCGTCGACGCCGTCGACCTCGACCAGCCGGTCGACGTCGAGAGCGCGCTCGCCGAGCTGCGCGACGTCTACCTCAACGACGCCGTCTGGTTCCACGACGCCGGGTACGCGGCGCACCTCAACTGCCCCGTCGTCGTGCCGGCCCTGCTCGCCGAGCTGTTCGTCTCGGCGGTCAACTCCTCGCTCGACACCTGGGACCAGAGCGCCGGCGGCACGCTCATCGAGCGCCGCCTCGTCGACTGGACCACCGGCCGCATCGGGTTCGAGGAGGGCGCCGACGGCGTGTTCACGTCCGGCGGCACGCAGTCGAACCTGCAGGCGCTGCTCATGGCGCGCGGCGAGACGTTCCTGCGAGGCCACGTCGACCCGGGCCTCGCCTACAACGAGAGCCTGTCGCGCTTCCGCGTGTTCTGCTCCCGCGACGCCCACTTCAGCGTCCAGAAGTCGGCCACCATCCTCGGCCTCGACGCCGCCGCGGTCGTGCCCGTCGACGTCGACGCACGGCACCGGATGGACCCCGTCGCCCTCGAGCGTGCGCTGCACGACTGCCTCGCGCACGGGCTCGTGCCGATGGCCGTCGTCGCGACCGCCGGCACCACGGACCTCGGCGCGATCGACCCGCTCGGGCCGGTGGCCGACCTCTGCGCCGAGCACGGCGTGTGGATGCACGTCGACGCCGCCTACGGGGGCGGCCTGCTCGCGTCGCGACGTCGCCGCCACCGGCTCGACGGCATCGAGCGCGCCGACTCCGTCACCGTCGACTTCCACAAGACCTTCTTCCAGCCGGTCAGCGCGAGCGCGGTGCTCGTGCGCGACGCCGGGGCGCTGCGGCACGTGACCTACCACGCCGAGTACCTCAACCCCCGCACGGCGAACCTGCCCAACCAGGTCGACAAGAGCATGCAGACGACCCGTCGCTTCGACGCCCTCAAGCTCTGGATGACGCTGCGCACCATGGGCGCCGACGCCGTCGGCGACGGCTTCGACAGCGTCATCGACCTCGCGCACGCGGCCGCCGACTGGGTCCGTGAGCAGGACGACCTCCTGCTGCGCGCCGAGCCCGAGCTGAGCACCGTCGTGCTGCGCTACCAGCCCGACGGTGTCGACGACGACCACGCCGACGAGCTCAACCCGCGGATCCGCCAGGCCCTCTGGCGCGACGGGCGGTCGATCGTGGCGGGCACCAAGGTCGAGGGCCGGTCCTGGCTCAAGCTCACGCTGCTCAACCCGGCGACGACGCTCGACGACGTCGTGCGGGTCCTCGAGCGCGTGCGGGCCGCCGGCGACGACCTGCTCGAGCACGACCGCCAGGGGGTGGCCTCGTGACGGCGCTCGGCCGCAGCGCGGCGGGGGACGTGCTGGACTTCGTCGCCGTCGGTGCCGGACCGTTCAACCTCGGCCTGGCCGCGCTCGCCGAGCCCGCGGGCCTGCAGGGCGTGGTGCTCGAGTCGCGCGAGGAGACCACCTGGCACGGCGGCATGATGCTGCCCGAGGCGACCCTCCAGGTGCCGTTCATGGCCGACCTCGTCACCATGGCCGACCCGACCTCGCCGTACTCGTTCCTGGCCTTCCTCAAGGAGACCGGCCGGCTCTACCCGTTCTACATCCGCGAGAGCTTCTACCCCCTGCGTCGCGAGTACGACCGCTACCTGCGCTGGGCGGCCGACCGGCTCCCGGTGCGGCTCGGCCACCACGTGCAGTCGGTGCGCCGCGACGGCGACCTCTTCGCCGTCACCGCCCTCACCGCCGACGGCCCGACGACGCTGCTGGCCCGGCACGTCGTGCTGGGCGTGGGCACGACGCCGCACGTGCCCGACGCGGCGCGCGCGGCCTGCGACGCCGACGGAGGTCTCGCGATCCACTCCGCCGAGTACCTCCAGCGCAAGGAGCAGCTGCAGGCGAGCGGGTCGATCACCGTCGTCGGCAGTGGCCAGAGCGCCGCCGAGGTCTACCGCGACCTGCTGGACGACGCGCGGGACCGCGACTACCGGCTGACGTGGGTGACGCGGTCGCCGCGGTTCTTCCCGATGGAGTACACGAAGCTCACGCTGGAGATGACGTCGCCGGAGTACACCGCGTACTTCCAGTCGTTGCCCACCACCACCCGCGACCGGCTCGTCGTCGAGCACAAGCCGCTCTACAAGGGGATCAGCGGCGACCTCGTGGACGACATCTACGACACGCTCTACCGCCTGGGCCTCGACGGTCCGGTGCCCACCGACCTGCTGGCCGGCACGACCCTGACGGCCTCCCGCTGGGACGAGGGTGCGGGGCGCTTCGCGCTGGAGCTGCGCCACGACGAGACGGACCAGGCGTTCACCCTCGACACCGCGTCGCTCGTGCTCGCCACGGGCTACCGGGCCCAGCTTCCCGACCTCGTCGAGCCTCTGCGCGAGGGGCTGCACTGGGACGAGCGGGGCCGCTACGCCGTCGCGGCCGACTACACGATCGACGCCGAGCACCGCGTGTTCGTGCAGAACGCCGAGGAGCACACCCACGGCTTCGTCGCCCCCGACCTCGGCATGGGTGCGTTCCGGTCGTCGATCATCGTCAACGCCATGGCGGGACGGGAGGTGTACGCCGTCGAGGAGCGGATCGCCTTCCAGACGTTCGGCGCGCCGACGCCCGACCGGGACGGGGGAGCCCGCGCCGACGGTGCCCGCAGCCTGACGGGGGTGGACCGATGAGGATCGAGCTCGCGCCGCTGGACGTCGAGCGCGACGTCGACCTGCTGCACGCCTGGGTCACGCACCCGCGGTCGCGGTTCTGGATGATGCAGGGCGCGAGCGTCGACGACGTGCGCCGCGAGTACGCCGACATCGTCGCCAGCCCGCACCACGACGCGTGGCTGGGTCGCGTGGCGGACGACGGCCCCGGCCGGGGTGCCGGGCCGTGGGCGGCGGAGGACGGCCCCGGCGGGGGTGCCGGGCCGTGGGCGGCGAACGGCACCGGGGGTGCCGGGCCGTGGGCGGCGAACCATGCAGCGTTCCTGGCGGAGACCTACGACCCCGCCCACTCCGCACTGAGCGCGGTGCTGGACGTGCGACCCGGCGACCTCGGGATGCACGTGCTGGTGGCGCCCACGGACACGCCGGTGCACGGCTTCACGACCGAGGTCTTCGCCGCGGTCATGCGGCACTGCTTCGCCCTGCTCGGTCACGCCGACGAGCCGACCGCGCGGGTCGTGGTCGAGCCCGACGCCGCCAACACGGCCATCCACGCGCTGAACGCGCGGGCCGGGTTCGTCGTCGAGGGGGAGGTGCAGCTGCCCGACAAGCGGGCGCTGCTGAGCACCTGCACGCGCGAGCAGTGGGAGCGCAGCGAGCTCGGGGCGGCGGTGGTGGCCCGATGAGCACCGTCGTCGACCTGCACGCGACGTCGCAGCAAGCGTTCGACGCAGCCGACCACCTGGAGCCGGCGACGCTGGAGCGCGCGCAGCGTCGGCTCGCGGCCAAGGCCCTCGGCGAGCTGACGCACGAGCGTCTGCTGTCGCCCACGCCCGTCCCCGACGCCGCCGGCTGGTGGGAGGTGCGGACGGTCGCGTCCGTCTGGCGCTTCCACGCGCACGTGCACGAGCCGGAGCACTGGTCGGTCGACCCGGCGTCGCTGCTGCGCGCCGACGTCGAGCAGGACGTGACGCGTCCTGTGGACGTGCTCGAGCTGGTGGCCGAGCTGCACGACGAGCTCGGCATCCCCGAGCACCTGGTCGCCGTGTACCTGGAGGAGCTCAGCGCGACCCTCGCCGCGGCGTGCTGGTCCGACGTGCACCACGACCACAGCGTCGAGGACCTCCTCGACGCCGACCTGGCCACGACCGAGGCGGCCATGCACGAGGGCCACCCGGCGTTCATCGCCACGAACGGCCGCATCGGCTACGGACTCGACGACTACCGCGCCTACGCACCGGAGACCGGCAGCGAGGTGCACCTCGTGTGGCTCGCCGTCCGCCGCGAGCACACGGTGCTGGCCGTCGGCGACGGGCTCGACGAGGAGACCCTCTACGCCGGCGAGCTCGACGCGGACGAGCGCGCGGGGTTCGAGCTGCGGCTGCGGTCGCTGGGGCTCGAGCCCCGCGACTACCTGCTCGTGCCGGCCCACCCGTGGCAGTGGACCAACAAGCTGGCCATCACGTTCGCCGCCGACGTGGCACGCCGTGACGTCGTGCCGCTCGGCCCGGGGCGCGACGCCTACCGGGCGCAGCAGTCGGTGCGCACGTTCCTCAACGTCTCCGACCCGTCGCGGCTCTACGTCAAGACGGCGCTGTCGGTGCAGAACATGGGCTTCATGCGGGGGCTGTCGCCGCACTACATGCGCGGCACGCCGGCCATCAACGACTGGGTGCACCGGCTCGTCGCCGACGACGCCGAGCTGCGTCGCTGCGGCTTCGAGGTGCTGCGCGAGCGCGCCGCCGTGGGCTACACCGGCGGCGTCTACCAGCAGGTCGCCGGCGTGCGGCGCGGTCCGTACCAGAAGATGTTCGCCGCCCTGTGGCGTGAGACGCCCACCCTCGCGGCGGGCGAGCGCGCCGCGACGATGGCGTCGCTGCTGCACCGCGACCGCGACGGTCGCAGCCTGGTCGCGGCGACGGTGCGCGCGTCGGGTCTCGACCCGGCCGACTGGGTGCGGCAATACCTCGACGTCTACCTGCGTCCGGTCGCGCACTGCCTGTGGGCGCACGACCTCGCCTTCATGCCGCACGGGGAGAACCTGATCCTGGTGCTGCGCGACCACGTGCCCGTGCGCGCCTACATGAAGGACGTCGGCGAGGAGGTCGCGCTGCTCGTCGGCGACGGCCCCGAGGCGCACCCCGAGCACGAGCTCCCCGAGGCGGTGCGCCGCATCCGGGCCACGGTGCCGGAAGGTCAGCAGTCGCTGGCGGTGCTCACCGACGTGCTCGACGGGTTCCTGCGGTTCCTCGCGGCGATCCTCGCCGACGACGGGGTGCTCCCGGGCTCCGACTTCTGGGCGGTGGCCGCGGAGTGCCTGCGCGACCTGCAGGCCGACCACCCGGAGCTGGCCGACCAGCACGCGCGGTACGACCTGCTCGCGCCGGACTTCGAGCACTCCTGCCTGAACCGGCTGCAGCTGCGCAACACGCTGGAGATGGTCGACCTCGCCGACCAGGCCACGTCGCTGCAGCTGGTCGGCAGGCTCGCCAACCCCCTGCACGGCCGATGACGGCCGTCCCGCACCCGGGTGGGCTCCCGGCGCATCTCTCGGGCGGGACACGCCGGGGGCCCTCCCGGGCGCGGGACGTGAGGGGGCGGCCATGAGCGTGCTCACCGTGCGCGCCGCCTCGCTCGAGGCGCTCGCCTTCGAGCAGGGTCGCAGGACCGTCGAGGTCGCCGAGGACCGTCTGCTGGAGGACCTCGCCCACGTCCAGGCCGTCACGGGCACCGTCTGGGACGAGTTCTGGAGCCGTTCGCTGCTCGTGCGCACCGCGCGCCGCGCTCACGAGCGGCTCGACGACGAGACGCGCGGCTTCGTCGACGCCTACGCGGCGGGGGTGCGGGCCGCCGGGATCGAGGACTGGCAGGACTGGACCTCGCTCGGCGTCTTCGCCGTCCACCACGCGCTCTTCGGATCCCTCGGCCACCACCTGTGGCGGCGCCACGCCGCGCGCGTGCTCGGCCCGGACGCGGCGCGCGCGCTCGCGCAGGAGGTGCCGGCCCTCTCGGGCAGCAACGCCTGGGTCGTGGGAGGCCGCAGGTCGGCCGACGGCGCGCCGCTGATCGGCGCCGACCCGCACCGCATCGTCACCGTGCCCAGCGTCTACCAGCGGGTCCGCCTCGTGGCCGGCGACGCCGACGTCGACGTCGTCGGGCTGACGTTCCCGGGCGTGCCGGGGGTGCAGCACTTCGGGCACACCGGCACGGTCGCGTGGGCCATCACCAACGCGATGGCCGACACCCAGCGGCTCGTCGACGTCGAGGCCGACACGCCGCGCGACGTCGTCGAGGGCGTGTCGGTGACGGCCGACGGCCCGGTCGTCCTCGAGCGTCCGGACGGCTCCGGCGTGGCGGTGCGCAGCGTGCCGTGGCTGCTGGACGACCTCGGGTTCGCCGCGCTGCTGCCGCTGCTGCGGGCCCGCACCACCGCCGACGTCGACGCCGCCCTCGACCACTGGGTCGAGCCCGTCAACGACGTGCTCGTGGCCGACGTCGACGGTGCCGTGCTGCACCGGGTGGCCGGCCGCGTGCCATGGCGCGAGTCGTCGGGCGAGTGGTCGGGGTGGGTGGTGCCGCACCGTCGACGGGTGGGGCCGTCCGAGCACGCCGTGGTCGCCAACCACCGGCAGGGTGGGCACAGCGCGGCGCTGGCGGACGAGCTCGCGCCGCCGCACCGCGGTCGTCGGCTGCACCAGCTGCTGGCGTCGTCGCCGACGCTCGACGCCGAGACCGGCGCGGCGCTGCACGCCGACACGCTGCTGCTGCCGGCCGCGCACTGGCAGCGCAGGCTGGGGGAGCTGGCGATGTCGTCGGAGCCGGCCGAGGTCCGCCAGGTGCGCGACCGGCTGCTCGCCTGGGACGGCCACATGGACGCCGCGTCGACGGATGCGGCCCTGTTCGCGCTGGTGCGGTCCGCCGTCGTCCGGCGTCTGGTCGCGCACCCCGCGCTCGCCCCGCTGCACGAGCCGTCCGACGACCCGTGGACGGGCCCCGAGGAACTGTTCGCGCCCTGGCTGCGCCCCGAGCCGCGCGTGGCGCTCGCGCTCGACCGCTGGCTCGAGGACCCGACGGCGGCGTCACCGCTGCTCACGTCGTTCGACCTCGACTGCACGCTCCTCGCCGCGCTGCGCGAGGTCGCGCCGTCGGTGGGCGACGTGGGGCCCTGGGGCGACGTGCACACCTTCACGACCCCCGACGGCGAGGTGCTGCGGCTCGGCGGCGACGACGGCTGCGTGCTGTCGACGTCGTCGCTGCCCGGCCTGGACGACCGGGTGTGGCGCGGCCCGGTCGCGCGACTGGTGTGGAGCCTCGGGGACCGGTCGCGCAGCCGCTGGACCGTGCCCGACGAGACGGACGTGTGGGCGGCGGGCTCGACCTCGCCCCTGGAGGAGGACCTGGCATGACGTTCACGCACCGCCCGCTCGACCCGGTGGCCGACCTCGACGTGGTCCACGGCTGGGTGACGCAGGAGCGCGCCGAGTTCTGGGGGATGACCGACCACACGCGCGAGGAGGTCGGGGAGGTGTACGCCTACCTCGACTCCCTGTCGACGCACCACGCGTACCTCGTCCACGAGGTGGCCGCGGCGCCTCACGATGCGGTGCCGGTCGCGATCTTCCAGACCTACGAGCCGCAGCACGACCCGGTGGGGGAGGCGTACGCGGTGCAGGAGGGCGACCTCGGCGTGCACCTCTTCGTCGGCCCCGGTGAGCCGCGGTCGGGGTTCACGGGCTCGCTGGTCGCCTACGTGCGGCGCGTCCTGCTGGCCGACCCCGCCGTCCTTCGGCTCGTGGTCGAGCCCGACGTCCGCAACGAACGCTCCGTGTCGCGCTTCCTGCGCGAGGGCTTCGAGCGCGGCCCCGTCGTCGACCTGGGCCACAAGACCGCCCAGCTCGCCTTCCTCCCCCGCCCCTCCTGACCCCCGCCTCCCCGCTGCCCTTGGGGTTGGGCCCCACTCGAAGGATGACGGCCCAACGCAGCGCTGAGGTGGGACGAACCCTTCGGGTGGGGGAGATGACCGGCGGAGTGGGCGTCGACGGCTCCGTCGACGGCGGAGCGAGCGTCGGTCACCGTCGGTCGTGGGTGCATCACCCCACCTCAGGGGCTGCATCCCACCTCAGCGCTGCGTCGGGGGGTCACCCCTGTGGTGGGGCCCCACCCCAAGGGCTAGGGCGAGGTCAGGGGGTGACGGGGTGGCCGGTGGCCGCGTCGTACAGCTCGACGTCGGTGAGGGGGACGGTGCGGCGGGAGACGCCGACCTTGGTCCACGTGAACCCCTCGGGCGGGTCCTCGCCGGGGGCGGTCACCGCGACGAGGTGCACACCGTCGACGCCCTCCTCGAACGCGGCGACGCAGTCTGCGGCACCCCCGCCGGGCGGGAGGTGCCGGGCGCGGAGGCCGACGTGGGGCGCCGGGCGCACCGGGCCGCGACCGTTGCGCCAGCCGTAGGCAGGGGTGTCGTAGTAGGAGATGACGCGACGCCGACCGTCGGCCTCGAGCCGCCAGAGCTCCGCGCCGGACGGTGCCCGCGTCTCGCGCAGCACGCCGTCGACGACCTCGACGCCCGGGAGCTCAGGGAGCACGAGAAAGTCGACAAAGCGACCCGCCGACGGGGCAGGGTCCGGATGCCCGAACGCCGACCGCGCCGCGTCGGCGTCCGCGTAGGTCGCCTGCTCGAGCGGCACGACCGGACCGCCGACGACGTCGAGCCCCTCGAGCACGACGCCCGTGGTCTGCGCCGGGGTGAGCAGCGCGAACCAGCGCCGCCGCACGGTGGGGGTCACGGGACGAGCAGGACCTTGCCGGTCGCGCGACGCTCGTCGATCTCGGCGAGCGCCTGCGCGGCGTCGTCGAGGCCGAACGTGGCGCCGATCGGCGGCGTCAGCGCACCAGAGGCCAGGTGCGGGGCGATCGCGGCCCACTCCTGCGCCACGTGCCCGGGGCGGGCGAGCGCGTAGGCACCCCAGCCGACGCCGACGACGCTCAGGTTGTTGAGCAGCAGCCGGTTCACCTTGACCTCGGGGATGTCGCCCGCGGTGAAGCCGACGACCAGCAGGCGGCCGTCCTCGCGCAGGCTGCGCAGCGAGTCGGTGAACCGGTCGCCGCCGACGGGGTCGACGACGAGGTCGACCTTGCCCGACGCCTTGACCGCGTCGAGGAAGCCGTCGGCGAGCACGAACTCGTCGGCGCCCGCGTCGATCGCGACGGCACCCTTCTCGGCGGTCGACGTGACGGCGACGACGTGACCCGCACCGAAGGCCTTGGCGACCTGGATCGACGCGGTGACGACGCCGCCGGACGCGCCGTGGACGAGCACCCGCTCGCCCTCCGCGAGCCGGCCGCGCTCGACGAGCGCGAAGTAGGCGGTGAGGTAGTTCAGCGGCACCGAGGCGCCCTGCTCGAAGGAGACCGAGTCCGGCAGCGGGAACGTCATGTCGGGCTGGGTGACGGCGTACTCGGCGAACCCGCCGAGCATGCAGAACCCGGCGACGCGGTCGCCGGGCGCGAAGCCCGAGCCCTCCGGCGCCGACACGACCTCGCCCGCGACCTCCGACCCGGGGACGAACGGCAGCTCCGGCTTGAGCTGGTACAGCCCGCGGGTCTGCAGCACCTCCGGGAAGGAGACGCCGGCGGCCCGGACCCGCACGAGCACCTGGCCCTCCGCGGGCGTCGGGTCGGGGAGCTCGGTGACCTCGACGGCCGAGGGCCCGTCGAGCGTCGTGATCTGCACGGCACGCATGGCCCGACCCTAGGGCCGCCGACGGGTCCTAAGCAAGCGCTTAGTGACGACGAGGGCGCGACCCTGCCCGCGTCGGGCACCCACCATGGACGTCCCCCGCTCACCCTGGGAAGCATCCGCAGGTGAGTGCGCGAGAACCGTGGTGGGCTGCTGATTCCCAGGTCGTCCTGGGAATCAGCGGGCGCGCAGGATCACCGGGGCCTTGTCGTCGGGGACGTTGGTGATGTTGCGCAGCCGCGGGCCGGTGGGCTGCTCGGTGTGCACCGCGAAGCGCTGCAGGACCTCACGGAGGACGACCGTGCCCTCCATCAGCGAGAACGCCGCGCCGATGCAGCGCCGCACGCCCCCGCCGAAGGGGATCCACGTGCCCGCCGACACCTCGCCGTCGAGGAACCGGTCGGGCCGGAACAGGTGCGCGTCGGCGAACGACGACTCCCGGCTGTGCGACAGCATGATCGACGGTGCGACCGTGGTGCCCCGCGGCAGACGACGCCCCGCGACCACCTGGTCGCTCTGCAGGCTGCGCGCGACGAAGTCGATGATCGGGTGCAGCCGCATGGCCTCCTTGAGGCACGCCTCCAGGAATGCCTCGCCGGTCACCTCTGCCGCCCCCGGCCCGGCACCCCCGCCGGTCCCGTCGGCGGCACGAAGGGCCCGCTCCAGCAGCGCCGGGTCCTTGCCCAGCTCGTGCAACGTCCACGACAGCGCCGACGCCGTCGTCTCGTGGCCCGCGAGCAGCAGCGTGACCAGCTGGTCGCGCAGCTCCTGGTCCGACAACGGCTCCTCGCCGTCGCCGCCCCCCGCGCGCAGCAGCCGCGACAGCACGTCGTCGCGACCCTCCAGCCCGTCGCGCGCGTGCTCGGCCCGACGCTCGGCGATCTCCGCGTACAGCAGCGCGTCGACCTCGCGCAGGTTCGTGAAGAACCCGCGCCACGGCGGCACCTTCCGCAGCCGCGGGAAGATCCACGACAGCAGGATGCCGGCGTCGATGTCGACGATGCGCGTGACCTTCGGGCGCAGCACCGCCAGCCGCTCCTCGTCGGTGACGCCGAAGACCACCTGCAGGATGACCTCGAGCGTCAGCGCGTTCATCGCGTCGAGCGTCACGAGCCGCTGGCCGTCGTGCCAGCCCTGGACGGCCTCCTTCGCCAGGCCCTCCACGAGCGGCCGGTAGCTGCGCATCGCCGGACCCGTGAACGCCGGCATCAGCAGCTTGCGTCCGCGCTGGTGCTCCGCGTCGTCCGTGAGCAGCAGCGAGTGGTCGCCCATGACCGGACGCAGGATCGCGTTGCCCTCGCCCGCGTGGAACTGCGACGGGTCGGCCGCGAAGATCTCCTTCACGTCGGCCGGGTCGGCGTGGACGACGATCGTCCGCGGCCCCGGCAGGATCTGCACGGAGAACGTGTCCCCGTACCGGGCGTGCGCGTCGCGGACGAGCGGACCCCGCTTCCGCATGAAGCGCATGGTCATGAGCAGCGGGTTCCCCCGCGGGCCCGGCGGCACGTCGTAGCCGTGCTCGTCCCCGACGCCGCCGACCTGGCCCGGGCCCGTCACGTCAGGCCGCCTTCTCCCACGCGAAGTCCTGCGCCTCGACCTTGCGCGTCGCCCACCAGTAGCGGAACGTGAAGCCGGGCCAGATCGTGCGGTTCTTGCCCTGGCTGTCGAGGTACCAGCTCGTGCAGCCACCCTGGCTCCACACGCCCTTGCTGACCTTCTCCTGCAGCGCGTCGTTGAACTCGCGCTGCGCCTGCGACGTCGGCTCGACGGCCTGCGCACCACGCTCGTCCATCTCGTCGAGCATCGCGATGATCCACTTCGTCTGCTGCTCGATCATGAACACGACGGAGTTGTGCCCCAGTGCCGTGTTCGGGCCCAGCAGGAAGAAGAAGTTCGGGAAGTCGGCGACCGAGATGCCCAGGTAGGTCTCGATGCCCTTCTCCTTGAACGTCTTCGACAGGTCGCGGCCACCCTTGCCGGTCACGTGCACCCACTCGAACGCGTCGGTCACGTGGAAGCCGGTGCCGTAGATGATGACGTCGGCCTCGCGGAACGTGCCGTCCTTGGCCCGGATGCCGTCGGCCGTGATCTCCTCGATCCCGTCGGTGACGAGCTCGACGTTGTCGCGGTTGTACACCGGGACGTAGTTGTCGGTCTTGAGGATGCGCTTGCAGCCGAGGCGGTAGTCGGGGATCAGCTTCTCCGCGACCTCGGGGTCCTTCACGGTGCGGCGGATGTAGTCGGAGACCTTGTTCTCCATCACCTTCGAGACGTTCTGCAGCGGACCGGTGAAGGCCAGCTGCTGCGCCTCGTTCAGCCAGTACATGGCGTTGCGGTAGGCGCGGGTGCCGCCGGGCAGCCGCTTGATGAACGCGCTCTTGCGGCCCTCGATGTCGTGGTTGTGCTTCGGCACGACCCACGGCGCGGTGCGCTGGTAGACGTCGAGCTGCGCGACGTCGCCGACGATCTGCGGGATGAACTGGATGGCGCTCGCGCCGGTGCCGACCACGGCGACCTTCTTGCCGGTGAGGTCGACGTCGTGCCGCCACTGCGCGGAGTGGAAGCGCGGGCCGCTGAAGCTCTCGGCCCCGGGCAGGTCGGGGATGTTCGGGATGTGCAGGCCGCCGATGCCGGACACGACGACGCGGGCGTCGTAGGTCTCCTTGCTCGTGCTGACCGTCCACCGCAGCCGGTCCTCGTCCCACACGGCGCCGGTGACCTCGGTGCCGAAGTGGATGACGTCGTAGAGGTCGTGCTTGCGCGCCACCGAGCGCATGTACTCCCAGATCTCCTGCTGGCCGGAGTACTCGCGGCTCCAGTCCTTGTTCAGCTCGTAGGAGAAGGAGTACATGTGGGACTGGATGTCGCACTCGGCGCCGGGGTAGGTGTTGTCGCGCCAGGTGCCGCCGACGTCGTCGGCCTTCTCGATGACGACGAAGTCGGTGCGGCCCGCCTCGCGCAGCTTCATCGCCATGCCCATGCCGCTGAAACCGGTACCGATGACCAGGGTGTCGGTGGTGATCATGTTTCGGATACTATCGGTATCCGAGTTCCGTGACCAGTGTCGCGGACCACGTCACAGGGAGGCAGCGGTGAGCGTCGACAGCGAGCGCAGCACCACGCGCGCGGAACGCCAGGCCCAGACCCGTGAACGGCTCGTCGAGGTCGCGCGGGAGCTCTTTCTCGCCGACGGCTACGCCGGCACCTCGCTCGACAAGGTCGCCGTCGCGGCCGGCTTCTCCAAGGGCGCCGTGTACTCCAACTTCTCCGGCAAGGAGGAGCTCTGCATGGCCGTCCTCGACACCATCCACGAGGAGCAGATCGAGGGCGTCGTCGCCGCGTTCACGGCCGACACCGACCTCGACGGACGGATCGACGCCTTCGCCGCCTGGGTGCGCGAGAAGCTCGGCAAGCCGCGCTGGACGGCGCTCGAGGTCGAGTTCGCGGCCGTCGCGCGGCAGAGCCCCTGGGTCGCCGGCGAGCTGGTGAAGCGTCACCGGATGCTCGTCGCGTCGAGCGCCGACCTGATCGACCGTGTCGTCGCCGACGCCGGCCTGCGGCTCGACATCAGTGCGCACAAGGCCGCCGTCGCGCTCCTCAGCCTCGGCATCGGCCTGGGCGCCATGCGCTCGCTCGACGCCGAGCTCGACGTCGACGTCTTCGCCGAGACCATGCGCGCGCTGCTGCGCAGCTCGACGTCGGCCTGAGGTCAGGCTGGATCTGGACGCGCGCCCGGCTTCCGCTGGTCGAGTCGTCAGGACGGCGAGCGCCAGCGAGCTCGTCCTGGCGTATCGAGACCACCCGGCAACGGCTCAGCGTGGCTGCCTCGGCCTGCTCGGGACTGAATTCTCACCGGGTCTCGATCTCCACCGCGGCTACGCCCCTCGTGCGGCGGCTCCAGAGAGACGCCTTCGGCGTGCACCACTCGTCCGTCGCGGCTACGCCCCTGCTGCGACGGCTCCACATCCCGAACCGCTCGGGCGCTGAGCGCCCTCGGGTTCGGTGATCAGTAACCCCCGTTGTCCTTGAAGCGCTGGAAGCTGCGCTCGATCTCGGCCTCGGCCTCGACGCGGCCGGTCCAGTTGGAGCCCTCGACGGACTTGCCGGGCTCGAGGTCCTTGTAGACCTCGAAGAAGTGCTGGATCTCCAGGCGGTCGAACTCGGCCACGTGGTGGATGTCGCGCAGGTGCTCCTGGCGCGGGTCGGTCGCGGGGACGCACAGGACCTTGTCGTCGCCACCGGCCTCGTCGGTCATGCGGAACATGCCGATCGCGCGGCACGTGATCACGCAGCCGGGGAAGGTGGGCGACGGCAGCAGCACGAGCGCGTCGAGCGGGTCGCCGTCGAGGCCCAGGGTGTCGTCGATGAAGCCGTAGTCGGCCGGGTACTGCGTGGCGGTGAAGAGCGTGCGGTCGAGGCGGATCCGGTGGTCCTTGTGGTCGACCTCGTACTTGTTGCGCTCCCCCTTGGGGATTTCCACGGTCACATCGAAGATCACGGGCCGGGCCTCTCGTGGGTTGCTGATCGTCCGAGCGAGGTGTCGCCGGGGCCGGACGGACCACCGGGCCTGCGCTCTGGGTGCATAGTCTGGCCCATGTGACGCGACGTGACCAAGGCAGGGTCGGGCTGCCGTGGCTGCTGGGCACCCTGGTGCTCGTGGGCGCGCTCGTCGCCGCGGTCGCGTTCGGCTGGACCACCGGACGCCTCAACCCGCTCGTCTGCGGCGGCGCCTGCGGGCCCGAGGCGGTCGCCACCCCGGCCGGGCTCACCCTCGACACGGTGCCCGAGCGCACCGCCCCCGACCCCGTCGTCACCCGACGTCCCGACCCCGACGCGGTCCGCGCCGCCGTCGGGGGCCTGCTCGACGACCCCGACCTCGGCGGGCGCAGCGGCGTCAGCGTCTCGGCGCTCGACGGCACGTCGCTGCTCGACCGCGAGGCGTCGGCGACGTTCGTGCCCGCGTCGACGACGAAGCTGCTGACGGCGTACGCCGGGCTGTCCAGGCTCGACCCGACCGCGCGGTTCTCGACGTCGACCGTGCTGGACGGCGAGCGGGTGGTGCTGGTCGGCGGGGGCGACCCGTACCTCGCCTCGACCCGGCCCAGCCGACCCACGCGCGTCGACCGCGCCGACCTGCGCACCCTCGCGGGGCGCACCGCCGAGGCGCTGCGGGCCGAGGGCCGCACGAGCGTGCGGATCGGCTACGACGCCGGCCTGTTCACGGGGCCCGCCGTCAACCCGACGTGGGAGTCCTCCTACGTCGCCGACCAGGTGGTCACGCCCGTCAGCGCCCTGTGGGCCGACCAGGGGGAGCGCGACGGCGTCCGCAGCACCACGCCCGCGCAGGACGCCACGGAGCGCTTCGTCGGCTACCTGCGCGACGCCGGCATCCGCGTGCGCGGCGACGCGACCCGCGCCGACCCCGGCGCGAGCGCCCAGCCCCTGGCCGTCGTGCGCAGCGCCACGGTCGCGCAGGTCGTCGACGCGATGCTCGTGCGCAGCGACAACGAGGCAGCCGAGGTGCTGCTGCGGCACGTGGGCATCGCCGCCGGCGGCGCGGGCAGCGTGGCCGACGGGACCCGCGCCGTCGTGGCCACGCTGCGCGAGAACGACGTCCCGGTCCCGGGTCTGCGGCTGCGCGACGGCAGCGGGCTGTCACGCGCCAACCGGATCGCGCCGGTGACCCTGGCGGGCGTGCTGCGCGCGGCGTCGGCGCGGGCGGCCACCGCGCCGCTGCTCGCCGACCTCCCGGTCGGCGGGTTCACCGGCACGCTCGCGAACCGGTTCGGGACCGACTCCGCCGGTCGCGGCCTGGTCCGGGCGAAGACCGGCACGCTGACCGGCGTGCACTCCCTCGCCGGCTACGTCACCGACCGCGACGGCACGCCCCTCGTCTTCGCCGTCATGACCGACGACACCGAGGACGTGAACCCCTTCGTCACGCAGGCCGCGGTCGACGACGTCGCGGCCGCGCTCGCCGGCTGCTCCTGCGGCCGCTGAAGAACAGGCCTGTAGTTCACGCGTTCTCGTGGCAGGAGTGACGTGTGGGACGCAGGATGGTGGTTCCGCCGGGTGGGGAAGCCCGACGGGTCGAGGGAGATCATCATGCGCAGGCTCGGGCTCGCGTGTGTCGCCGCACTGCTGTGCGCGACCACGCTCACCGTCATCAGCGGCACCACGTCGACGGCAGCGTCGTCGACCCCGGTGGCGTTCCCGTCGAAGCCGAAGGGGCTCAAGGCGCCCGTGACGCTGCCGAAGGAGGTCGACCCGGCCTCGGCGTACGTCCCGCAGGTGGCCTGCCAGCCGGGCACGCCGCGCGGCGTCGCGCTGACGCGGGACCTGGTCATGCGCACCTACGGCGTCGGCGGTGCGGGGAACACGGCCCGCAGCTGCACCGAGGGGGTCTCCGAGCACGCCGACGGTCGCGCGTGGGACTGGATGGTCGACGTCACGAAGCCGTCCGAGCGCGCCGCGGCCGCGGACTTCCTGGCCTGGCTCACGAAGGACGGCGGCACGAACGCCCGGCGACTGGGCGTCATGTACGTCATCTACAACGAGAAGATCTGGGCCGTCTACCGGGCCAAGGAGGGCTGGCGGCCCAGCTCGGGCCACCGCGACCACGTGCACGTCTCGTTCAGCTGGAACGGCGCCCGGGGCACCACCAGCTTCTGGACGGGCAAGGTCCACCCGGTCGACCACGGTCCGTGCGCCCGGTACAGCGGCCAGCCCGGCGTCGTGAACGGCCAGGCACGCACGACTCCCTGTCCCGCGCTCACCGCCCTCGTGCGCAAGACGTCGCGCAGCATCGAGGAGCTCGGCTCGCGCGCGTCGACCGTGCGCTCGGCGCAGACCGCACTGGGCGTGAAGGTCACCGGCACGCTCGACACCACCACGCGGTCCGCGCTCGCGCGCTACCAGAGGGCGCACGACCTGCCGCCCACGGCGACCCTCGACCAGCCGACGTGGTCCTCGCTCGTCCCGGCCAGCACGACGTGGGACGCTGCCGGCTCGATGACGTCGGCCGAGGCGGCGCGCTACGGCGCGAAGAACTACCCGACCACGCTCGGTCCGTGGGCGACGGGCAAGTCGGTGCTGGTGCTGCAGGTCGCGCTCGCGGTGCCGCGCGCCGACCGCAACGGCTACCTCGGGCCGCGGACCGTCGCCGCCGTCAAGGCACGTCAGCAGGCGCTCGGACGCCCGGTCACGGGTCGCTGGTCGAAGGCGGACTGGGCGGCGCTGGCAGCAGCCTCCTGACCTGCGGCGACGACGGTCCCGTTGGACTGGTGCCCGGAGGTGCGGCGCGCCACGATGGGACCATGAGCGACGACCAGGTGCAGCGACCGGCCCGCGACGACCACGACGTCGACCGCAGCCACGGCAAGGACGAACGACGCTACGTGCCCTCCGAGGTCGACCCCCATCGCTGGGTCAAGCGCCTCGCGGCCGTGCTCGTCGGCGTGGCCGTGGTCTACCTGCTGGCCCTCGTGGCGGGGGCGTTCTTCCCGCGCTGGTGGGCCCAGCGCGTGGCCGACCAGGTCAACGGCGACATCACGAGCGGCGTCCTGTGGGGGCTCTTCTACGGGTTCGTGTTCACCATCGTGCCGCTGCTGCTGGTCCTGCAGCTCCGGCGCAGGTTCTTCAGCTGGACCTGGCGCGGGATCCTGCTCGTCGTGGCCGTCCTGCTGGCCGCGCCGAACTGGTTCACGCTCTCGATCGTCGTCGGCGCCGGCAGCGCCGCGCACGCCGGCGAGCGGATCCTCGACGTCGACGCGCCGGGCTTCCGGGTGGCCACCGCGATCGGCGTGGTGGGCGCCGTGGCACTCGTCGTCATCCTCACCGTCACGGGTGCGCTGGCCCACCGTCGCAAGCGGCAGGTGCGTGACCTCAAGGGGCAGCTGCACGAGCGCGACGAGCGTCCCGGGACGGGCGCCTGACGCCGAGTTGCGACGTCCGCGCACGGTGCCAGGCTGGGTCTCGCGGCACCCGCCGCGTACCCGACTCGAGGAGGAACCTCATGAGCGAGCAGAACCTTGAAGGACCCGCTGACGGTGGCGCCGAGGGCACCCCGGGTGTCCAGGACGGTGGCGCCGACGGTGGCGCCGAGGGCCCCGCTGACGGTGGCGCCGAGGGCACCCCGGGCGTGCAGGACGGTGGCGCCGACGGTGGCGCCGAGGGCCCCGCTGACGGTGGCGCCGAGGGCACCCCGGGCGTGCAGGACGGTGGCGCCGACGGTGGCGCCGACGGCTCGGCGCACTGAGTCGTGACCACCACCGAGCAGGGCGGGCCGACCGGGACGACGTCACCTGACGTCGCCCCCGGTCGTCCGGCCCTGCGTCGGCTGGTCGTCGACCCCGTCGGCTTCGCCGCCGACACCTGGGGTCGGGCCCCGCTGCTGACCCGCGCGGCCGACCTGCCCGGCGCCTTCGACGACCTCTTCGGCGAGACCGCCGTCGACGACCTCGTGTCCACCCACGGCCTGCGCACCCCCTTCCTGCGGGTCGCGAAGGACGGCAGCACCCTCCCCGCCCGCGCCTTCACGTCCGGCGGCGGCGTGGGTGCCGGCATCGCCGACCAGGTCGACGACACCCGTCTCACGGCGTTGTTCGCCGACGGCGCCACGCTCGTGCTCCAGGCGCTGCACCGCACCTGGCCCCCGGTCGTGCGCTTCGCCCAGCAGCTCGTCGCCGACCTGGGCCACCCCGTCCAGGTCAATGCGTACGTCACGCCGCCGCAGTCGCGCGGCTTCGACGACCACTACGACGTGCACGACGTGTTCGTCCTGCAGATCTCCGGTGCCAAGCGCTGGCGCATCCACGCCCCCGTGCACGAGGCGCCCCTGCGCGACCAGCCCTGGACCGACCGCCGCGAGGCCGTGCGCGCCGAGGCGGAGCGCGAGTGCCTCATCGACGAGGTGCTCGAGCCCGGCGACGTCCTCTACCTCCCGCGCGGCACCCTCCACGCCGCGACGGCGCTCGGAGACGTCAGCACGCACCTCACCTTCGGCGTCCACACCTGGAACCGCCACCACCTCGCCGAGGAGGTCGTGGCCGCGGCGCTGGCCGCCGTCGCCGACGACCCCGACGTCCGCACGTCGCTGCCCCTGGGCGTCGACGTCGCCGACCCCGACGACCTCCACGCCCACGCCGAGCTGGTGCGCGACCGGCTGCTGGCCGCCATCCGCGCCGTGCCCACCGCCACGCTCGCCGCCGCGCTCGGGGGGCGCGACGACACCTCGGGCCGTGCCGCACCCGTGGGCCCGCTCGCGCAGCTGCGCCTCGCCCAGGAGCTCACCGACGACACCGCGCTCGTGCTGCGCGGCAGCCTCGCGGCACGCCTGGACGGCGGGCACCTGCGCGGCCGGGGCGTCGACGTCGACGTCGCCGACGTCGAGGCCGACGTCCTCGACGGGCTGCTCGACGGCCAGGTGGTCACCGTCGCCCGCCTCGGCCACGAGACCGCGCGTCGGCTCGTCGCCGCGGGCGTGCTCGTGGCAGCCTGAGTCGCCCGTGGCCGACCTCGACGACCTCTGCGCCGCGCGCGCCCGCGTGCGCGCCGATCCCCTCCCGGGCACGGCGCTGCACGTGCGGCGGCTGCTGCTCGTCGAGCACCAGGGCCCGTGGCCGTTCCACGCGCTCGAGTCCGAGGGGCTCGACCCCGACGTGGTGGCCCGGCTCGTCGAGGCCACCCGCGAGGCGGGCGGTCGGACGGTCCTGGTCCGCCGGCCCGGGCGCCGGACCGACAACGACGGTCCCCGTGCGTGGGCCGTCGTCGACGTCCCCGCCGGCCGGCTGCGGTGGGGCACCTGGACCGAGCCGGCCGACCTGCTCGACTCGTGCCCCGTGCTGCGCGAGCCCGCCGACCACGACGGCTGGACCGACGAGCCGGCCGTGCTGGTGTGTGCGCACGGGCGCCACGACACCTGCTGCGCCGTGCGGGGCCGGCCGGTGGCCGCCGCGCTCGCCGACCGGTTCGGCGACGCGGTGTGGGAGTGCAGCCACGTCGGTGGCGACCGGTTCGCGGCGAACGTCGTGGTGGTGCCCGACACGACCTACTACGGCGGGCTCGACGAGGGCACGTCGCTCGACGTCGTCGCCGAGCACCTCGCGGGGCGCGTGACCCCCTGGGCGCTGCGCGGCAGCAGCGCGATGCCGCCCGTGGCGCAGGCGGCCGCGGTCGCCGTGCACGAGCGGTGGGGTCCGGCGGGCCCGCGCGACGTGCAGTGCGTCGAGGTCACCGCGCTGGCCGACGACCGCTGGCGCGTGCGACTGGCGTGCGCCGGGCCGCTCCCGGCACAGGTGGTGGCCGACGTGCGCGCGGTGCAGCGCGAGGCCGCCGTGCTCACCTGCCAGGCACCTCGGGCGACGTCGGCCCGGGCGTTCGTGGTCGACGCGCTGGAGCCCGACGGACGGTGAGCCTCCCCGGAGTTGTCCGTCCCGCCGCCTAGCGTCGGGGCGTGCGCACCAACCGGTTCGAGGGCTTCTGCGCCGCCTGCACCCTCCACGTGCTCGCGGGTGCCGGTCGGCTCACCGGCACGCCAGGCGCCTGGCGCACGTGGTGCGTCGCCTGCGCACCCCGGCCGCCGGCACGGGGCGGGCACGACGGCTGGCACCGGCTGCCGCTCGCCTCGCTCGACCTCGAGACCACCGGCACCGACGCGCTGCACGACCGCGTCGTGAGCTTCGCGCTGCTCGACGAGCCAGGCTTCGAGATCACCGGCCTCGTCCGGCCCGACGTCCCCGTGCCCGAGGCGGCCGCGGCCGTCCACGGCATCACGGACGCGATGCTGCAGGACGCCCCGACGTCGGCCGAGGCGCTGCCGGTCGTGCTCGACTGGCTCGCGACGGTCGCCGAGCGCCGGGTGGGGCTCGTGGTGTTCAACGCCTGCTACGACCTGTCGATGCTGCGCGCCGAGGCGCGCCGGCACGGACTCGCCGAGCCCGACTGGGAGCGGCTGCTCGTCGTCGACCCCTACGTCGTCGACTGGGGGATCGAGCGGGGCGCGCTGGGCCGGCGTCGCCTCGGCGACGTCGCCGCCTACTACGGGGTCGCGCTCGACGGTGCGCACGACGCCACGTGCGACGCGGTCGCCGCGCGGCAGGTGGCGGTCGAGCTGGCGGCCCGGCACGTCGACGTCGGCACGCTCGACCTGGAGCAGCTCATGCACGCCCAGCGCGGCTGGTACGCCGAGCGCGCGGAGGACTGGAACGCCTACGCCCGGCGGGTCGGGCGCGACCTCGACGACCCCGCCGGGTGGCCGCTCGTCGGCTGAGCCGACGGACGGTCGGGTGGTCGGTCCGGCCTACGCCTCCACGCCCCGGACGCGGGCCAGGATCGCCGCCGCGGCGGCGTCCGGCGCCTGCTCGGGGATCCAGTGCGTCACGCCCTCGAGCACCTCGTAGCGGTAGTCGGCGCTCACGTGCGCGCCACACGCGTCGGCCCCGGCCCGACCGATGGCGAGGTCGTCGTCGCTCCAGACGAAGGTGGTCGGCACGTCGACCGACGGCAGCCCCGCCAGCTCCGGCGTCATGGCTCGGTACCAGCCGAGGGCCGCGGTCAGCGCCCCCGGCTCCTGGAGCTGCGCGACGTAGGCGTCGACGAGGTGCGCCGGCACGGCGCCCTGGTACATGGCGCGGAGCCGACGCGCGTCGTCGGCGAGCAGGAGGTCCTCGGCCGTCCCCTCCTGGCGGAACAGCCCGATGTAGGAGCCCCGCTCGCGGGCGTCCGCGTCGTGCGCGAGCGCCGCGTTGTAGGCGGCCAGGTGCGGCACCGAGAACGTGGTCAGGGTCTCGAGACGGTGGCCGTGGTGCGCGGCGACGTACCAGGCGACGGCCGCGCCCCAGTCGTGCCCGACGAGGTGGAAGCGCTCGAGCCCGAACGCGTCGGCGAGGCTCACGACGTCCTGCGCCAGGCGGTCGGTGGCGTACGCGGCGACGTCGGTCGGCCGGGCGCCGGGGGAGTAGCCCCGTTGGTCGGGGGCGATGACGCGCAGGCCGGCGTCGGCGAGCGCGGGAGCCACGTGCGACCACGACAGCGAGGACGCCGGGAAGCCGTGCAGCAGCACCACCGGCGGGCCGTCCTCCGGTCCGGCGAGCCGGACGTCGAAGGTGAGGTCGCCGACGGCGACGGCGGTGGTCTCGGAGAACGCCATGAGCACATCGTGGCGCACGAGAGGGGCCACGGCGCCTCGTCGTCCCCAGGACGCGCCGACCGGTCGCCGCCTCAGTCCGACGGGGCGCCCGCCCGCTCCAGCGCCGCGCGGTCGAGCGCGGCTCCGGTGGCCACGTCGGGGGCGGTGCCGCCCCGGTCGGCGTGGACCCACCACCGGTCGGCGTCGGACCGCGGCTGCTGCGGGTAGTGCGCGACGGCGTCGTCGAGCAGCCGCTCCAGGGCCTCCCTGAGTCGCGACGTCAGCTCCGCCACCGACTCGCCCTCCCGGGGCAGGAGCGGCTCGCCGACCACGACGTCGACCGCCACCCCGCGGCGCAGCGTGCGGCGTCCGTCGACCGTGAGCAGCCGGTGGCCGCCCCACACGACGCAGGGCACGAGCGGGACGACGGCCCCGGTCGTCCGGGTGGCGTGCAGGGCGAGTGCTGCGGCCCCCGGCTTCAGCCGCTTGACGCGGAAGGAGCGCGAGATGGTGGCCTCGGGGAAGACCCCCACGACCTCGCCCGACGTCACGAGGCGCCGGGCGTGGCGGTAGGCACTGGCGCCGGTCCAGCGCTCGACCCGCACGTGCCCCATCGCGCGCATGAGCCGGCCGACGACCGGGGCGTCGAAGACCGAGGCCTTGCTCATGAAGCGCACCAGTCGTCCTCGCTGGCGCGCTGCCCACTCCAGCAGGACGAAGTCGAGGTAGCCGGTGTGGTTGGCGGCCAGCACCGCGGCACCGCTACGTGGCAGGTGCTCGAGCCCACGAGCCCGCAGGCGCACGCCCCACGCGCGGAGCAGCAGGGCGCCGGCGCGGTTCACCCAGCGGTAGGTCCGGTCGGTGCCGCGGGTCACCCGTGCGGGCCGGGTCGGGTCGGGTCTCACGTCAGAGGTTCGGCGCTGGGCTGCTGGAGGACGGGGCTGCTCGCCGAGCGGTCGGCCGACACGCGCAGCGCGCCGGCCGTGAGCAGCGCGATCGCCGCGCCGTAGAGGGCCATGACGGCCACCGACACCGTGGCCGACCCCGGGTCGACGCGGCCTGCCTCGCCCAGGGCGATCAGCCCGTCGGAGACGAGGAAGAGGGCTCCGCCGACGCCCGCCAGCACGTCGACGCACGACGACGTGACGGCGGTCGCGAGCAGCAGCACGGCGTAGACCGGCACGACCGGACGCAGGTCGGCTGCGAGGCCGCCCCACGCCCAGGCGACGAGGGCGACACCGGCCAGCAGGTACGTGACCAGCAGGAGGGGGTTCGGGCGACGCTCCCGCACCGCCCCGGCGCGCACGAACAGCGTGACGAGGCAGACGTGGGCCGCCGCGAACGAGGCCATGCCGGCGACGAACAGCCCGTCGACCTCGAGCAGGAGGTCGCCGCCGAGGCACAGGACGAGCGCGGCCACGAGCAGCCTCGGACCGCGCTCGGCGACCACCCACGCCACGAGCACGGGTGCCAGCAGGCACTTCGTGACGCTGTCCCACGGGGCCAGGTCGGCGGCCAGGAGCACCAGGTGCACCGCCAGCACGGCGACGAACGCGACCACGTACGGGCGTGCGACGGGTCCGGTGCTGCCGTGCCGAGCGTGCATCGGGGCAGGCTACTACCCGGCGGCGGCGTCGGGCTCGCGTCGTGCGGCTCGGCGGGCCCGCTTGTCCTCGTACATCGACCGGTCGGCGCGCTGGAACGCGAGGTCGACCGGCTCGTCGCCGGGGAACACGAGCGACCACCCGAACGAGGCCTCCACGCCCTCGTGCGCGAGCGCGTCGCGGTAGCGCTGCAGCGTCCGGCTGAGCAGCCTCGGTGACACGTCCTCGACCAGGACGACGAACTCGTCGCCGCCGTACCGCGCGATGGTGTCGTGCACGCCGCGGGCACCGGTGAGGGCGTGCGCGGTGCGCTGCAGGAGGGCGTCGCCGGCGGCGTGGCCCTCCCGGTCGTTGACCTCCTTCCTCCGGTCGAGGTCGCACAGCACCACCGCGGCGAGGTCGCCGTACGCGCTCGCGCGGACCGCGGCGTCGGCGAGCACGGAGTCCCAGCCCCGTCGGTTGACGAGGCCGGTGAGCGCGTCGGTCTGGGACAGCGCCTCCGCGGTGCGCCGCTCGCGGTCGCCGCTCTCGGCCCGGCGGGCGAGCGACAGGTGGGCGCCGAGCAGGTCGCCGAGGACGGCGAGGAGCTCGGCGTCGACCTCGGCCCCGTCGAGCGGGTCGACGCCCAGGCCGCAGAGCATGCCGAACATCTCGCCCTCCGCGTCGCGGATCGGCGCGCCGGCGTAGCTGCGGGTGGCCCCGATGCGCAGGTCGCTGTACTGCGGGTGCGTGGTCACGTCGTCGACGATCGCGTCGGCCCCGAGGTCGAAGGCGCGATGGCAGTACGACTGGTCCCACGGCCGACGGTCCCCGACCTTCACGAGGGTCCCGGGGGTGGCGTGCAGGAAGACCTGCTCGCCCTCGATCCGCCGGTTGACCGACCAGTCGCTGATGGGCGTCCTGCGCCTCAGGTACTCCACGACGCGGTTCGCGACGGCGCTGAAGGTGTCGGTCCCCGTGGCGGGGGCGAGCGGCTCCATGGCCTCCATCCTGCCAAGATTCTGTCCGCCCGCTGGACGAGTCGATCTGCTCAGTACCAGGATGGGAGCGACAGTATCCGTCCTGGTACGCTGGCGCCGTCGTCCCCGTCGCCGGAAAGGTCATCATGCCCGCCGATCGTCTGATGCCGACGCCCGAGTCGGCCGACCTCATCGCCCTCACGCGCGAGCTCGTCGACGACAAGCTGCGCCCGTGCGTCGACGAGGCCGAGCGCACCGCGACCTTCCCGCGCGACGTCTTCACGCTGCTCGGCCGGGCCGGCCTCCTGGGTCTGCCCTACCCCGAGGAGCTCGGCGGCGGAGGCCAGCCGTACGAGGTCTACCTGCAGGTCGTCGAGGAGATCGCCTCGGCCTGGGCAGCCGTCGGCGTCGGGGTGAGCGTCCACGCGCTCTCCTGCTTCGGGCTCTTCGAGGCCGGCACCGACGAGCAGAGGCAGCGCTGGCTGCCCGACATGCTCGGGGGAGACCTGCTGGGCGCCTACTGCCTCTCCGAGGCGCACGCCGGCTCCGACCCGGCCGCCATGCGGACGAAGGCGGTCCGCCAGGGTGACGACTACGTCATCACCGGCGCGAAGGCCTGGACCACCCACGGCGGGCAGGCCGACTTCTACAAGGTCATGGCACGCACCTCCGACGAGAAGGCGCGGGGCATCTCCTGCTTCCTCGTCCCGGCCGACGCCGAGGGCCTCACGGCCGACGTGCCCGAGCAGAAGATGGGGCTCATGTCCTCGACGACGGCCACGATGCTGTTCGACGGCGTCCGGGTCCCTGCGGAGCGGCGGCTGGGTGCCGAGGGCCAGGGCCTGGCCGTCGCGCTCGCCGGTCTCGACGCCGGACGGCTCGGCATCGCCGCGGTCGCCGTGGGAGTCGCCCAGGGCGCACTGGACGCCGCCGTCGCGTACGCGAAGGAGCGCGAGGCGTTCGGCAGGGCGATCATCGACCACCAGGGCCTCGGCTTCCTGCTGGCCGACATGGCAGCGGCTGTCGACTCCGCGCGGGCCACCTACCTGCATGCCGCCCGGCTGAAGGATGCCGGACGCCCGTACGGGCGGGCCGCGTCGGTCGCCAAGCTCGTCGCCACCGACAACGCCATGAAGGTGACCACCGACGCCGTCCAGGTGCTCGGCGGCGCCGGCTACACCAAGGACTTCCCCGTCGAGCGCTACATGCGCGAGACCAAGGTCATGCAGATCTTCGAGGGCACCAACCAGATCCAGCGGCTCGTCATCAGCCGGCACCTGAAGTAGGAAGAAGGAACCCATGCAGCTCACCGGAACCTCCGCCGTCGTCACGGGTGGCGCCTCGGGACTCGGCGCGGCGACCGCGGCCGAGCTGGCCGCCGCCGGAGCGGCCGTCGTGGCGGTCGACCTGGCGCAGTCCATCGAGAAGGCGCCCGACGTCGACGGTGTCACGTACGTCGAGGCCGACGTGACCGACGAGGCGCAGGTGCGCAACGCCGTCGCCGCCGCGTCCGAGCAGGCGCCGCTGCGCGTCGCGGTGAGCTGCGCCGGCATCGGCACGGCCGGTCGCGTGCTCGGCAAGGGTGGTCAGGGCATCCACGACCTCGGCCTCTTCGCGCGCATCGTCAACGTCAACCTCGTGGGCACCTTCACCGTGCTCGCGGTCGCGGCCGAGGCGATGGCCGCCACGGAGCCGCTCGAGCACGGCCAGCGCGGCGTCGTCGTCAACACCGCGTCCATCGCCGCGTTCGACGGGCAGATCGGCCAGGCCGCGTACTCGGCGAGCAAGGGCGGTGTCGTCGGCATGACCCTGCCCACCGCCCGCGACCTCGCGCAGTACGGCATCCGCGTGAACACGATCGCGCCGGGCATCATCGACACCCCGATGCTCGCGACGGTCGGCGAGGAGATCCGCGCCGCGCTCGCGAAGGGCGTGCCGTTCCCGCAGCGGCTGGGCCGCCCCGACGAGTACGCCCAGCTCGTCCGGATGATCGTCGAGCACGACTACCTCAACGGCGAGACCATCCGCATGGACGGCTCGCTGCGCATGGCCCCGCGATGAGCGGGACGCCGGACGCACCGGGACACTGGGTCCATGACTGACGCCCCCGTCCTGCTCACGGTCGACGCCGGCGTCGCCCACGTCGAGCTGAACCGTCCGGACGCCTCCAACACGATCGACCTGCCCTTCACGGCGGCGTTCGCCGACGTGCTCACGCAGGTGCGCGACGACGACGCCGTGCGGGTGGTGCTCCTCACCGGTCGGGGTCGGATGTTCTGCGCCGGCGGCGACCTCGGCGCGATGGACGCGGCGCCCGACCGGTCGGCGTTCCTGCAGGAGCTCGCCGACGCGCTGCACGACGGCGTCCGGCTGCTCGACGGGCTCGAGAAGCCGGTCGTGGTCGGGGTGCAGGGTGCGGCGGCGGGCGCCGGTCTGTCGCTGGTGCTCGGCGGCGACCTCGTGGTGGCCGGCCGGTCGGCGGCGGTCGTCGCCGCCTACACGTCGGTCGGCCTGACGCCCGACGGCGGACAGTCGTGGCTGCTGCCGCGCGTCGTGGGACTGCAGCGCGCGCTGGAGCTCACGCTGACGCCACGCCGGCTCTCCGCCGAGGAGGCGCGGGAGTGGGGGATCGTCACGCGCGTCGTCGACGACGAGGCCGTGGCCGACGAGGCGCTCGCGCTGGCCCGCCGTCTGGCCGACGGTCCTGCACGGGCGTTCGGCCGGGCGCGTCGGCTCGTGCGCGGCTCCTTCGAGACGCCGCTGTCGGACCAGCTCGACCGCGAGGCGCGCAGCATCGCCACGTCGGTCGCGGAGCCCGAGAGCGCCGAGCTGATCGGACGTTTCCTCTCCCGGGGGCGCTAGATGTAGTTCCCCGTGACGTTGTGAACGCGCTGCGCTGGGGTGAGTCCGCCGATGCCGGTGTGGGGGCGGTGGTGATTGTAGTGGTGGAGCCAGTCTGCGTAGGTCGCTGCGCGAGCGGCGTCTGAGAGGTAGGTCTGGGCGT
>SXGQ01816796.1_pt1 | contig 27944 bp, 14 predicted proteins | sample 3178371 | NCBI WGS metagenome assembly SXGQ01 (sample SAMN11356859, study PRJNA531348) | freshwater metagenome | isolation source: freshwater sample F1-20 | place: China: Fuxian Lake, Yuxi | collected 2017-12-25 | reverse complement strand
GGGCATCGTCGCGATGCTCGGCAACCAGGTCTGGTTTGATGACGGCCGCACTCTTTCCGTCGGCGACGAGCCCGACGGTGGCCTTGAAGTGGTGGAGCCCCGCGGACCATGGTCGGCGGTCCTGCGCTGGCGTGGTGTTGATTTTGAGGTCCCGCTGTTCGAGCGGACCACCGAACAGTTCATTGTCCAACCTGATACAAGCCCGACGGACGACAAGGGGTGAGCATGGCCCGTAGATCGATGATGCCCCGCATAGTGAACCCCGCGCTGCTGACAATGCTCGCCGGCGCGTCGTGGGTCGTCCCCGCGTCGCCCGCGCCCGCCCGCGCATCGGTCGCCGCCGGGGCCCACTGGCCGCTGGCGATCACCGCCGCATCGCTGGCGATGCAGCCCGACGACGAGGAGCAGCCCGAAGAGCCGCAGGAAGGCGACAACGGCGAGGACCCCGCGCCCGAGGAGCCGCAAGAACCCGCGCCCACGCCCCCGCCCCCGGCACCCGCAGCGGATCCTGCACCCGCTGCGCCAGAGCCTGCCCCTGAGGAACCCCCCGCGCCCCTGCCCGAGCCCACATCAAACATCCGCCCGCGCGAGCGCCGCGTCGAGCCGCCGACCGATGCGCTGGGCCGGCGCATCACCACCGGCGAGACGACCACGCTGGCGTTCCGCAACGTGACCGTCGAGCGGCTGGTGCCCTTCATCACCGAATCGACGGGCAAAGTCGTGATCCCGCAGCAGGAAGTGATGTCCCGCCGCATCACGATCATCAACGATCGTGAGATCCCTCAATCCGAAGCGCTCGACCTGGTGTTCCTCGCGTTGCAGCAGAACGGCATCTCGGTCGTCGAGACGCCCAGGCTCATCCTGCTCCGCGACATCGCCGAGATCATCCGCCAGGATGTGCCGGTGTTCAGCGCCGATGAGTCGGTCCTGGGCCGGACGGATGTCGGCGCCATCGCCGAGAAGATCTACCGCCTGGAGTACTCGTCGGCCGAGACGCTCCAGGAGACGCTTGAGAAGTCGGTGCCGGACTACGCCACGATCGCCGTCGATCCCGAGTCCAACCAGATCGCAATCCGCGGCAACATCGGGCTGCTCCAGCGCATGGAGCGACTGATCGATGCGCTGGACCGGCCCAACGCCGCCAGCCTCCAGACTGAGACCTTCCGCCTCCGCTTCGCCGATGCGCAGCAGGTCGCCGAGAACATCAAGGAACTGTTTGAGGAGGGCCGCGGCGGCGCGGCCAACCGGCAGCAGCAGCCCCAGCAGTTCCCCTTCTTTGGCCAGCAGCAGCAGCAGCGCGGGCGAACCGGCACCCAGACGGGGCGCGGGGCCCAGGGGCAGCAGCAGGCGGCGGGGGCGACGGGGCCTTCAGCGAACCTTCGTGTCACCGCCAACACGCAGCAGAACAGCGTGACGGTGCTGGCCGAACCGGCGATCCTCGACCAGATCCGGCGCGAGATCGAAACCGTCTGGGACCAGCCGCTGGCCGAAGAGGCAGTCGTTCCCCGGATCTACGACCTTGCGTACAGCGATCCGGTGAAGGTCAAGACGCTGCTCGAAGGGCTCTTCGGCGCGCCGACGTCCGGGCAGGCCGCGGGCGCATCGACGCAGGGCGTCGGCCGGCTGGCGGGCCAGTTCTCGTTCCAGGCGCTGCCCGAAGCCGGGCGACTGGTGGTCATCAGCAAGTCGCCTGACAACCTGTTCGTGATCGACGAGATCATCCGCGGCCTGGATCAGCCGCAGACCGCCGGCCTCCCCGAGATTGTCGAACTCAAGCATGCCAACGCCGAGGAGTTGGCCGAGCAGCTCAACGCACTGTTGGCGCAGGAGGGCACCCTCGCCCAGATCCGGCGGAGCGAGAGCGGGCTGACCCAGGACTCCACCTCCGCCAGCCCCTTTGCATCCGAGCAGGCCACCGGCGGTGCCGCCGGAACCCAGGACGCCGCGGCCGGCAGCACCGCCGAGATCATCTCGTTCTGGTGGCAGCGGGCGCGGCCGCCGACGGACAATCAGGGATCATCCAATCTGGTCTCCAAGGTGCGCATCGTGCCGGTCTGGCGGCAGAACGCGGTCATGATCATGGCGGCCGCAGAGTACCGCCAGGGGGTGATCGAGCTGATCAAGTCGCTCGACAAGCCCGGTCGCCAGGTGCTGATTTCGGCGGTCGTCGCCGAAATCTCGGCCGAGGATGCCACCGCGCTGGGGCTGCGATGGAGCAGCCAGTCCATCACTCCGAACCTGTCGGACAACTCGATCAGCATCGGGACATCGTCGTCGGCCACCGAGAACAACTTCCTGGGCAACCTGTTTGATACCTCGGTCCTCGACGTGACCGCGGACGTCAACCTGCTGCTGCAGGCGCTCAACCAGAAGACCAAGGTCAACATTCTCTCCGAGCCGCGCATCTTCACGAGCGACAACCAGGAAGCCCAGTTCTTCGACGGTCAGGACATTCCCTTTGTGACCGATTCGCAGGTCAACACGCAGGGCAATCTCGTCCAGTCCTTCGACTACCGGGCCGTGGGCATCCAGCTCAGCATCCGTCCGCGGATCACGGTGAACCGCGACGTCGACCTGCGCGTCAATCTCGAGCTGAGTTCGATCCAGCCGCAGCAGACGCTCTTTGGAGGCTTCATCGTCGACCGGCGCGAGACGAGTACCCAGCTGATCGTGCGCGACGGGCAGACGATCGTGATCTCGGGCATCCTCCGCAGCGAAGAGTCCGACATCAAGCGCAAGGTCCCGCTGCTGGGCGACATCCCGCTGATCGGGCTCCTGTTCACGTCGATCGACAAGTCCATCCGCAGCACCGAGCTGGTGGCGTTCATCACCCCGCTGGTGGTCGACAACGAGACGCGGCTGGATGACATCAACCAGCCCTACCGCCGCCGACTGGGCGAGCTGCGCGAGGAACTGGGCACGGAAGTCAACAACCGGCTGACCCCCGAGCCCATGATCATCCAGCCCGATCCTGGCCCCGACACCGCGCCGCCGGATCCCGTGTTCGAGGAAGTCCCTCCGGCCGAGTCGGGATCAGAGATGAAGCCCAACGTATGACCGTGCACGTGCAGATCCCGCGACGGCGACGGCTCCTGGCGGCTGGGGCTGCATTGCTTGTACTCGTGGTCGGCTCAGGATGCGTGACCGAGCGCAGCACGCCGGTGGGATCACGCACCGGGCAGCGGGTCGGGCCATCGGCTCCGACGACGCGAAGCAGCGGCGCCCCCGCGACCACGACTCGACGGCCCGTGCCGCCGCCGGACCGTGCGGCGGTGGATGTGCCGATGCCCACCGGTCCGATCGCCCGTCCGGCGACCGAGGCCACGATGGTCAACTCGGCCGTGCGCGCTGCGATCAAGCCGATCGGTTCGGTGCCCTTCGACGGGCAGGTGCTGCCGCTGATCTCGCCCGACGGACGCTTCCTCGCCACTCAGGTCGGCGAGGCCCCGACGTGGCCGACGCTGCTCGCAACGCCCGGCGCTTCAGCGCCGATCCGCACGCGGCTGGAGGTGTACGACCTCACCGGCCAGGCGCCCAAGCGACTGAGCCTCGCCGGGCGGGTGCCGCCGGGCACGATGCTTGGGCGCAACGCCACGACGACCGAGTTCCTCATCGAAGCACCCCAGCCCGATGGCTCGCGATGGATCGGGGCTGTCGAGTTCGTGACGGGCAAGCTGCGCTGGCTGTTCCAGGGCGACGCCGTGAACGCCCATGCCATCGCTCTCAACGCGTCGGGGCCGATCCGGGCCATCGCCTTCACCCAGCGTCGCATCGCGCCCGACGCCAAGCCGGTCCTCCTGCTGTTCAACGAGGGCCAGGTCCGCGAGATCGGCGTTGCCGAAGATTCCGATCTGGCCGAGTTGTTCCCCATGCTCCCGGCCACCGGGGCGGGGCCGCTCTTCAGTTTCGAACTGTCGTCCCACGGACTGGAGATCGTCGCCAGGGCCGCGGATCAGGCTACGAGCGTCGGCGCTGTGCTCTCGCGGAGGATGCTCGTCCAGTCGTCGGAGGTCGAGCCTCTGGCGGCCTACCAAGCGGCCACGCCTGTCCAACCGTGGCCGATCCCGCCCAACGCCCGCGACAGCGCTCCTCCGGGCCTGCTGATCTTCCACCCCGGGCTTGGGCGCATGGCGATGGTCCATGGCGCCTCGGGCCAAGTGCTGCCGCTGGCGGCAAAGTCGATCAGCGCAACCTGGGCGCCCGATGAGGCCGGATGGGCGGTGCTGCTGGCGACCGATGAGGGATTGGTGCACCAGCGCCTGGTCGAGTCGCGCGAGGGCTTGGGCTGGGAGACGCGCCCGGCCGCCAGGATGCTGGTTGATCCCTTCGTGCCGCGAGCGACCAGCGACCCGCAGCGCCCGTTCATCCTGCTCGGCCCCGCCAACGCCAAGGATGGGCCGCGCCTCAACATCATCCTGCTGCAGGTGGTGCCGGACGAAGAGTCCGCACCGGCGCCCGCAGCCGGCAACTCACGCTGAGGTCGGGGCCGCGGGCGTCGGCGAGACGTCCACGACTTCGCCACCCCCGACCACGAAGACCCGGTCGCCGCGCTTTGGGCGCACGACCTTGGTCCCTGTGAAGCTTCCGAACGCGGGGAGCACACCGACATCCGGGCCGAACCAGAAGCACGGTGCCTTCATTGAACTGCCGCTGCCGGTGAGCGATGCCGCGGGGTGGAGGTGGCCGGCCAGCACGTACCCGCGCTCGTCGGGCGCCGGTTCATGGCGGTAGACGAACGGCCCGTCCGGGTGCGCGCCGGGGATGCAGGTCATGCGCCATGAGTCCGGGGGATCGCCCGATCGCCGGTCGTGGTTGCCGCGGACGAGCAGGATGTCGAGCGAACGGTGTGCATCCCGCCAGGTGGCGATGGTGTCGAGGGTGCCGGGGGCGCGTCCGGTTGGGGCGTGGATGAGGTCGCCGAGGATGACCATGCGCTCGGGGGCGAACCGTTCGAGCAGGGCGTCGAGGCGCTTGAGGTCGGTGAGGGTTGTGCGCTCGGGGACGGGCACGCCGGCGCTGCGGAACGCGGCGGCCTTGCCAAAGTGGAGGTAGGCCAGCAGGAGGGTGCAGCGCGCGGGCCACCAGATGGCCCGATCGGGCAGGAGGTGGAGGCGTTGTTCGGCGATATCGATGGTCGTCATGGCGCTGGGCATTCGTGACGCTCGGGCGGGCGGCGTCGACGCTTGGACGGTTTGCGTGGCGACTCGGAGGCGGCTTCTTCCTCAAGAGCGACGACCATGCGCCGGACACGGTCGGACCACGCCTCGCTGGTGACATGCTGGGTGCGGAGCCGCTCGGCCCAGAGCGGGAACGCCAGCGGCGTCAGCCGCTCGGGCTCGACGAGGATCAGGCGCATGGCCTTGAGGCGATCGAGTGCGGCACGGAGTCGTGAGACCTCCAGTTGCTCGTCGAGAACCTCGCGGCGGGCCTGGTCGAGCAGAAGGTTGGCGGGGTCAAAGTCCTTGAAGACGTCGAAGAACAGTTCGCTGGAGGCCTGCAACTGACGGGCGGTCTTGCCCATGCCCGGGTAGCCGGGGAAGACCAGTCCGGCGACGCGGGCGACCTCTCGGAACCGGCGCCGGGCCAGTTCGTCGGAGTTCAGCGCACGGATGAGATCGGGCAGAAGGTCATGGGTGGTCAGGAGCTGTCGCCACTCGTCCTCGGCGAATCGTTCCTCCTCGGTGAGGAGCAACTCGATGCCGTAGTCGGTGGCGGTGGCGCTCACCGTGCGCGGCCGGAGTCCCGCCAGGCGGTGGGCCAGCAGCGCGCCGAGCCCCTCGTGGACGAGTCGGCCCTCGAAGGGGAAGAGGAAGATGTGGAAGCCGTCGCGGGTGCGGACTGTCTCGATGAGCAGTTCGTCAGGGGCGGGCAGGCGGCTCCAGCGGTGCTGGAGCTCGAGCATCGGACGGGCCCGCTCCATCTCCGGAGAGTCAAAGACGCCCGCGCGGGCCTGATCGATCTTGCGCCGGACCGCCAGCGCGAGCTGCGAGGAGAGGGGCATCTTGCCGCCCTCCCACACCGGCACGACGCCCGAGCGTTTGGAGGAGCGGCGGACGACGGCCGTCATTTCGCGCGTGCGCACGAGCTCGAGGATGCGTCCGGCGAAGACGAAGCGATCGCCGGGCTTGATCTTGGCGATGAAAGACTCCTCGATGGTTCCGAGGGTGCCGCCCGAGAGGTAGCTGACCTTCATCGCGCTCTCGCCGACGATGGTGCCGATCGACATGCGATGCATGCGGGCGATCTGCGCCGAAGCGACGGCGAGTCGCCCTTCACCGTCGTCGACCAGGCGGGCGTACTGCGGGTAGGCGCGGAGGGCTGCTCCGCCCCGGACCACGAAGTCGACGACCCAGTGCCACTCGGTGTCGGTCAACGAGCGATAGGCGTGGGTGGTGCGGATCTCCGCGAGCAGCTCGGCGGGTGTAAAGGGTTCCCCGAGCGCGACGGTGACGAGGTGCTGGGCCAGCACGTCCAGCGGCTTGTCGAGCGGGGTGCGGGCCTCGACCGCGCGGGCGTGGACGGCCTCGCGTGCGGCGGCGAACTCGACGAGCTCCATCGCGTGCGTCGGCACACCGATGAGGCTGCTGGTCGCGCCCGGCTGGTGGCCGCTGCGCCCGGCTCGCTGGAGCAGGCGGGCGACCCCCTTGGGGCTGCCGACCTGCAGGACCTGGTCAACCGGCGAGAAGTCAACGCCGAGATCGAGGCTCGAGGTGCAGACGACGCAGCGCAGCTCGCCGGCGCGAAGGGCATCCTCGACCTTGTCGCGGATGGCGCGGTCAAGCGAGCCGTGATGGATGGCGATCGTGCCGAGCCAGTCGGGGCGGGCATGGGAGAGCGCGCGGTACCACAGTTCGGTCTGCGACCGCGTGTTGGTAAACAGCAGGGTGGAGCGTGCGTTCTCGACGGCCGCGACGACCTCGTCGAGGAGGCGCAGGCCAAGGTGGCCTGCCCAGGGAAAGCGCTCGACATCGGCGGGAAGGAGTGTGCGAATGTCGATCCTCTTGGACAGGTCGGCGTGGATGAGCCGGCCGGGGGTCGACGGCCCCAGCAGCGCATCCCTGGACTGCTCCAGGTTGGCCAGCGTGGCCGAGAGTCCCCATGTGCGCACTCCGGGGGCCCAGCGGCGCAGGCGCGCCAGAGCCAGCTCGGTCTGCACGCCGCGCTTGGTGCTCATCAACTCGTGCCATTCGTCCACCACGATGCAACGAAGGCCCGAGAGCCGCTCGCGTGACTCAGGGTCGGCGAGCATCAGGGTGACACTCTCGGGGGTCGTGACGAGGGCGGTGGGGGGCTTGTCCTTCTGCCGCTTGCGAGCGTGCTGGGTGGTGTCGCCGGTGCGCTTGTCGATGGTCCACGGCAGGCCGAGCGCTTCGACCGGCTCGCGAAGTGACTTGACGGTGTCGGAGGCGAGCGCGCGGAGCGGGGTGATCCAGAGGACGCGGGTGCGCGTGCCATCGTCCGAAGCGTCCAGGGCCTCGACGAGCGGGCCGAGCCAGACGGCGTGGGTCTTGCCCGATCCGGTGGGGGCGTGCACGAGGCCGCTGTCTCCGGCTCGATAGGCGTCCCACGTCTGGAGCTGGAAGGCGTGGGGGTTCCAGCCGCGGGAGTTGAACCACTGCCGGAGTCGTTCCTTGCCGGTCGAGTCCTCGGATCCAGATGGTGGAACAGTCGGCGCGCGCCGCGTGGAGGGCGTGCGGCGTACGGCGGATTGTGGCGACGATCGCGGCGACATCGGAGGACAACGATAGCGCCGGTCAGGGGGCTGGCCGCGCCGCGTCGCTCGATGCCGCGAGTCCGGGGAGTGGCTTGGGGACACGCGAACGCAGCCGCCACGAACAGGAGAGGACATCGCCGAGCATCTGGAAGGTGTCGAGGCGGATGCGGACGGTACTGTCGGTGGGGTTGTCCCAGTCGGCGGGGGCTTCGGCGATGGTGAGACCCAGCCTGCGGGCGAGCATCAGGATTTCGACATCAAACGCGAATCGTTCGATGCGCTGGCGCGTGAAGATGCTCTGAACGGCCGAACGGCGGAACGCCTTGAAGCCGCACTGTGAATCGCTGATGCCGGGCAGAGCCACCGTGCGGACGATGTAGGGAAAGGTGCGTCCGAGCATCTGGCGGAGGCGGTGCTGCTGACGGACGATCCGAGACTGGGCGAGTCGGCGAGAGGCGATGATGACGTCGGCGCCTGCGGCGTGAGGGGCAAACCGATCAAGGTGGTGGATGCGGGTCGAGTTATCCACGTCGGTGAAGACGGCCCAGTCGAGCGTTGAGGCGAGCATGCCGGTGCGGACGGCGTGACCCTTGCCGCGGTTGGCCGGTGAGCGGATCAATCGGACGCCGCGGCCGCGCTCGGTGACGAGGCGGGCAGTCGCGTCGGATGATCCGTCGTCCACGACGATGATCTCGTGGGGGATCGCGGCCGCTTCGAGATGCGCCTGGATATCGTCGAGCGTGTGGACCACGACGCGCTCGGCGTTGTACGCCGGGACGACCACGGAAATCGAGCCGAAATCGTCGAGTGGGCCGGGCACGGGACCGATGGTAGCCGAACGCGGGCGATCGGCGGAAGTGGTGACCTTCGGGCGGCGTTCGAATCCGGGGTTGAAGCTGGTATTATCCGGACGCTTCGCAGCTCACAGAGGCTCATTGATGAACGCTGATGCATCCAGGAACAAGGCTGACCCGGGGCTCGCAGCCGCAGGGTCGGCGGCGTTCGGGGCGATCGACTTTCTGGTCGGTGTCGTGCTGTTCATCGTCGCGGCGGCGGTGTTTGCCAACTCGGTGCCCGGCGAGTTCGTGTACGACGATCTGGTGCAGATCGTTGAGAATGACCTCATCAAAAGCGATGCGCTCATCGTCAAGGCGCTGACTTCGGACGTGTGGGCGTTCAAGGGCGACCAGGTGGCGGCGTCGAGCAACTACTGGCGACCGACGTTCGTGGCACAGATGATCGTGTGCTACCGCTTGTTCGGGCTGGAGCCCGCGGGGTGGCACATTGTCAACCTGCTGATGCACGGGGTGGTCACGGTGCTGGCGTTTGTCGTGATGCGGCAGCTCCGGTTGAGCACCGCCGTCGCGGGAGGCGCGGCGCTGATCTTCGCGGTGCATCCGGTGCACGTGGAGTCGGTGGCGTGGATCGCGGGCTCGCCGGACATGCTGGTCGGCATGGGACTGCTGGGGGCGCTGGCGTGCGTGCTGCGGCTGCGTGAGCGGGCGTCGATCGGGTTGTGGGTCGTCGCGGTCGGGTTGTTCGCGTTCGCGCAGGGGGCGAAGGAGATCGCTGTGTTTTTCCCCGCCATCGTGTTCCTGGCGGTTAACGCGATGGAGCCGGCCGCACGCCCGAAGTGGGAGCGGTGGAAGAAAGGGGCGATCTTCGCGGTGCCCTTCGGTGTGGTCAGCGTGGCGTACCTGATCGGGCGGCACATGGTGCTGGGCGGGATGCAGCAGCAGTACCCGTGGAAGGTGCCGATCTTCTATACGCTGGACACCATGCCGCAGCTCGCGGCGTTTTACCTGCGTCAGACTGTAGCGCCGGTGTCGATCGGACCGTCGTACCCGCTGCGGGCGGTGGGGTTCGATCAGATCGGGCTGTGGAACTTCATCGTGCCGTCGATCGTCGTCCTGGTTGTGGGCGTGTGGTCGTATCGCCGGGCACGGAAGGACCGGCTGTTCCTGCTGGGGCTTGCGATGTTTGTCTTGCTGCTGGCCCCGGCGATGAATATCAACGCGTTCATTCCCGAACAACTGGTCCACGACCGGTACCTCTATCTCCCGCTCTTGGGCTTCCTGATCGCGGTGATACCACTGGCGGCGGCGTGGCTGGTGCGGCGCGCGGGACCGGCCGGCGCCGCGAAGGGCGAGCGGTGGCTGGCCGCGGGATGCTGCATCGCGGCGGCGTTGCTGGCGATTCAGACGGTGCGGTACAACCGGGCCTGGCTGAGTGAGGAGGCGCTGTGGACCTATGCGGTGCGCCACGATCCAACTTCGGGGTTGAACCACACGCAGTACGGGATGGTGCTCGCGGCACAGGGTCGGCTTGACGAGGCCCGGTCGCACTACGACAAGGCGATCGAGCTGAGCGATGTGACGCAGGCGTACATCCGAAGGGCTGAAGTGGCGATCCAGCAGCGGCGATACGACGACGCCGAGCGCGATCTCGAGAAGGTGATCGAAACATACCCCGACATTCTCGGTGCGTACGAGCGGCTGGCGGTGCTGCACCAGCGGCTGGGGCGATGGAACGACGCGAAGCAGACGCTCGAACGCGCAAGGGAGGCGATCCCGCACCGGCGGGTGATCATCACGCTGAACATCGCTGTGCTGTTGTACGAATCGGGAGCGCTCGCGGAGACGGCGCGGGAGCTCGAGTCGGTGCGTGAGGATGCTGGGCGCGAGCTGGGACCGGGCTCGAAACAGGCGCTGTTCCGGCTTGGGATGGTGTACGCGGAGATGGACCGACACGAAGACGGCGCTCGCGCCATGCGAGAGTTCCTGAGCCTGACCGAGTCGATGCGCGATCCGGAAACGGTCGAGTCGCGCATGGCCGCGGAGCAGTACCTGCAAGCGGTGGGGCTCTGAGCCGCGATCAACGCTCGGTCGTGGCGGCCAGTTCCATGATCTCCTCGAGGATCGAGCGCCCGTCGGGCATGGTCCAGCGCGGGATGGACCGACCGTTGACCACGATGTGCGGGATGCTCCGAGCCGCGAAGATCTCGGCCATCTGCTTGGCATCGCGGAGCATGGCGTCGCGGACATCCGGCCCGCCGCGCTCTTCGTTGAACGCCTGCCAGTCCAACCCCATCTGCTCGATCTTGGCCTTGAGGGTGTCGTCGGTCAGATTCTCGATGGGATTGTCCATCAGCCAGGCGTGGACCTCCCAGAAGGCGGCGGTATCGCCGAGCCGTGCCGCGGCCTCGACCGCGCGGGCGGCATCGCAGGCCTTCTTGTGCGTCTCGTTGCGGGCCAGGGGGTTGCACAGGTCGTTGACGGGATAGTGACGGAAGTCGTAGCGGATGTCGCCGCGTTCGGCCATGCGCTTGCGGATGATGGCGTCGGCCTTGCGCGTGTTCACTTCTTCGTAATCGCCGAAGACGATGATGCTGATCGGCGCATCGGCCGGGCCGGTGGCGAAGTCGAAGCTGGGGCGGGCCAGCTGGGCCGGGCCGCGGCGGAAGCCGCTGGACCAGTCGCTGATGTACTTCTCAAGCGCCCGCGGCGGCATGTCGCTGGTGGCGTCGGCGGGCTGCGGGTTGGTGCGGGAGAGGGCGGTGACGGCCGTGCGGACCGAGTCCTGCGCGTTCCAGCCGCGGAGCTCAACGCCGTTGATGAAGATCATCGGCGTGAAGAACAAACCGAGCGACATCGCCTCCTGCACATCTTCCTGGATCGGCTTGAGCGTGATGTCGGTCATCATCAGGCGCTGGAACTCGGCGGGGTCGTAGCCCAGCTCGCGGAGCCCGGCGACGAGCTCGGCGTCGGTGAAGGCCCCGTTGCGCTCAAAGAGCCAGAAGTGCATCTCCCAGAATCCGCGGTTGCCGCGGAGGAGGCCGGCCGTCTCGGCGGCGCGGGCGGCCCAGCAGGCGTTGGGGTGGTGCGTGGTCTGGAAGTTGGGGTTGCAGTCTTTGTTGAAGGGGAAGTGTCGCACGCTCAGCGATACATCCGGCCGCTGCTTGATGAGGTCGACGATCTGCTTCTCGAGTCGCTTGCAATCGGGGCATTGGTAGCCCATGAAGGCCACGATGCGGATCGCGGCGTCGGGCGGCCCGATCTGGTAACGCCCCATGAAGCCCTTGGGGGTCACGGTGTCAGGGATGTTGTTGGGCACCCCCAGCCGCGCGGCGCGGGCCTGGGCCGCTGCCGGGTCGCCGGGGACCGGCGCCGGCGGGGGCGCCACCGGCTGGGGGGGAGGGGTCGTGGTGGTGGTTGCGGCAGTCTGTGCGGGCGTGTCGGTGCCGGGCGTCGCAGGCTGAGCCTGCTGGGCGGCCTGGCGGCGCTGTGTTTCGGCCACCATCTCGGCGATGGACTCGTCGAGCGTTGCCTGCGTCTTGCCGCGGGAGACCAGCTCACCGCCGGCCAGCGCGGCGGTGGTCAGCGCGAATGCCGCCGCCGCGACGCCGAACGATCGGAGCGAGCGCGGCGTTGTGCGTGTGGCGAGTTCGACGGTGGCGAGGAAGGCGAAGTTGGCGACGTGTGAGACCAGGCAGTACTCGCAGAAGTACTCCTTGCGATTGGCGATCAGGATGAAGATGTAGAACGCCGAGCCCACGCCGCCGAGTCGGGCCATGTGGCGGTAGAGCGGCGTGACCATGCCCTTGGTGGCGGCCAGCGCGACGGTCATCGCGATGAAGTACGCCAGCCCGATCGATGACACCGGCCAGCCCGCCCGTCGAGGCCAGGAGATGTCGGCGATCTTGCCGTAGATGCTCTGGGCGGCCTTGTCGCACCCGCCCCCGGGGCCGCAGCCCGGCGGGGTGAAGAGGTGGAAGTGCTTGGCGGTGAGGACGGCGGTAGCGCCGATGGCGATGGCGAGGAAGACGAAGCGGAGCGTGCGCAGGAGCGTCGTGTCGCTCTCTGGCGCCGGCGGGGCCTGGCGCGGGGTCGACGCGGGGCGCTGAGGGTTCGGCTTCTTCGACTTGGAGGCGGCGGGGCGATTCTTGGGCACGGCGGTCTCTCTTGCTGGCCTGGGGCGTGGTCTGTCGCCGACTAGGCGGGTCGCCTGACACTAGCACCATCCGGGGCTGGGTCAGAGGTCGTGGAACGGGCCCTATCGGCCGGAATCGTGTCGGCGGCAGTCGGAATGGCGGTTCTCACCCGCTCCGGTCGACGGTAGTCTTACCGATACGGTCGGTGTGCGCTCCGGTGATGGTCCATCGCGGGTGGTCGGCCGCGAAAGCGGGAACAGCGACGATTCAGTGCTGGTGATGGAGAACGCGATGCTGAACAGAGGCCTAGTAAAGCGTTTTACTGCGGCGGCGGGTTTCGGCGCTGCCGTCGCCGGGATCGCGGGTGCTCCTGCTGCCGCCTTGGCTCAGGCTCCGATCGAGATCGGCTTCCTGTGGCACATGCACCAGCCGATCTACTACCCGTACGAGTCGGTCCTGCAGACCCACAACTTGGGGCGATACTCGTTCAGCCTGTTGGACGTTCACAACTCGCGGTTCGGGCCATACACGACATGGCCGCGCAACGCGGTGCAGGCGGGGCTGGGGCAGCCGAACCTCGGGGCCCAGGTAAGCTTTTCCGGCTCGCTGACCGAGAACATCAACACGCTGCGCCAGGCCGGTGTGAACGGCGGGATGTGGAACAACTGGTTCAACGCATACAACCAGTCGCGGCAATGGACCACCGCGCTTGGCAATCCACGGATCGATCTCGTTGGCTTTGGCTACCACCACCCGCTGATGCCCCTGCTAGACACGCAGGACATCCGCATGCAGCTCAAGCTGCACAAGCACATCTACGCGCAGACCTGGACGGGCCAACCGGCGTTTAGCAAGGGCATCTTCCCGCCCGAGACAGCGTTCCACACCCGCATCATCCCGGCGCTGGTCGCCGAGGGGCTGGAATGGGTGCTGGTGGACAACATCCACTTTGATCGCGCCTGCATCGGCTACCCGCACACCGACGCATCGAACCTGTACGCGCCGAACAAGGCGGACCAGATCAACCCCGATCCGTCGACGAAGGGGGGCGCGTGGGTGCAGCTCAGCAACCTGTGGGCCCCCAGCCGCGTGAGCGCGCCGTTCGGATACCGGCCGGCGCAGGTGCAGCACGTCGATCCCGCGACCGGTGCAATCACGCGAATGGTCGCGGTGCCCTGCGCCCGCTACGAGGGAAACGAGGACGGGCGCGGCGGCTTCGGAGCCTTGCTGTACGAGCAGGTGATGAACCAGTACCGGCAGTACAACACCGACCCCGCGCGTCCGATGTTTGTCATGCTCCACCACGACGGCGACAACTTCGGCGGCGGTTCGGAGGGGTACTACCACTCCAACTTCCAGAACATGGTGAGCTGGGTCAGCGCCACGCCCAACTACAATGTCACCACGGTGCAGGACTACCTGGATCGATTCCCCGTCCCTCAGGATGCGGTGATCCACGTCGCCTCCGGGTCGTGGGCGGGCGCGGACAACGGCGACCCGGAGTTCAAGAAGTGGCTGGGCGATCCCAACGCGCAAGGGTGGAGCCCCGATCGCAACTCGTGGGCGGTGCTGACCGCGGCGAAGAACCGCGTGTTCACCGCCGAGGCGCTCAGCCCGGCCGTCAGCATGCAGAACGTGCTGACCGGGAGCGGATCCAATACCGAGCGGGCGTGGCACTACCTGCTGTGCGGCCAGGCGAGCGACTACTGGTACTGGGACGGCACGGAGATCTGGGACAGCAACGTGACCCGGGCGTGCAACCAGGCGGTGGTGTGGGCGAACAACGCGATCGCGGGCCAGCAGCATCTGGAGACGACGCCGCCGACGGTGTTCCTGCCGCAGCGCGAGCCCTACAACCCGGGGGGTGTGGAGTTCGGTCAGCCACAGCCGAGCGACTTTGAGGTGTGGACATACGCCGATGATCTGAACGGGCTGACGAGCGTGACGCTGAAGTGGCGCATCGACCTCGACGGCTTCAACCCCCTCGATTCGATCCAGAACGAGACGTACGCCGGCGGCCCCGAGGTGGGGGGGTGGAACAGCGTCGCGATGTCGGCCACGGATGTGAGTCCGCCCGCGGGGATTCTTGTGCCGACGCACCGGGCAATGCGGTACGGCGCGATGATCACGGGTCAGCAGGATGTACTGATCGACTACTACGTTGAGGCCCTCGACGGGCTGGGCAACGTGCAGCGGACGGACATCCAGCATGTCTGGGTCGGCGCGGCGGCACCGCCGCCGAGCCAGGCGGTGCAGATCATGCCGGATCCGGCGGTCGCGGGTCAGAGCGTGACGATCGCGTACGACCCCGCCGGCGGACCGCTGGCCGGGGCGGGATCGGTGCGGCTGCACTACGGCTTCAACAACTGGTCGACGGTGATCAGCCCGTACCCGGTGATGAGCTGGGATGCCGGCTCGGAGCGCTGGACGGCGACGGTGCCGGTGCTGTCGTCGGCCACGCAGATCGATATGGTGTTCAACAACGGCGCGGGAGTATGGGACAACAACGGCGGCGCCGATTGGCACTTTGCTGTTGAGGGCACTCCGCCGCCCGCAGGGTTTGTCATGGACGGGGTGCGGGATGGGTCATCGATCCTGCTGGCGAGTTCGACCAGCGGCACGATGCGGGTGTGGGCGGACCTGCAGGGCGATGTGCTGTACATCGCATGCGACGATGCGGGCGAAGGCAACGACCACTTCATCTTTCTGGCCGGCGCTGCGCCGGGGCCGATGACGGCGGCCCCGTGGGCCAAGGCGGGGCAGGTGGCGCAGTGGGCCGCATTCCTCGCGGATGAGAACAACAACGACTACGAGCAGTGGTTCGACGCCGTCGGCACGCGGGAGGCGGCGACGGGACCCAACGGCGGCGTGCTGGAAGGCACGATCAATCTGCGCGAGGAGTTCGGCGGCGTGATGCCGACGGTGGTTCACCTTGCGGCCGGAGCGTTCGGCACCAACGACGGCGGGGCCCTTGTGCCGACGCTGCAGGCGCCGCCGACGGTGGTCAACAACGGCAGCATCGAGGCGGTGGAGTACTACGCGCTCGACCTCTCGATCTTCTCTCCGCCGACGCCCTGCGCCGGCGACGCCAACGGCGACAACCAGGTCAACGGCGCCGACCTGAGCGTGCTGCTCGGGCAGTTCGGGCAACCCGTGGCGCCCGGGAGCGGCGCGGACTTCAACGGCGACGGCGAAGTGAACGGCGCGGACCTGAGCGTGCTGCTCGGGCGGTTCGGCACGTCGTGCGACTGAGATCGCGGCTCGTCCGGAGTGCTACTTGAAGCGGCCGGTGGTGTCGGTGTGCATGACCGCGCCTTCCTCGGGCGTCGCGACGTTGAGCGCCGGACGGTTCTTCTTGGTGCTCGCCAGCACCCAGTAGTCGCGGGCCATCACTTCGAGCAACTGCACGACTGCGCGGGTGTCGGCCTGCTCCACAAAGCCGCCCTTGAGCAGCCGCTGGTTGCCGCTGACATACCGCAGGATCTCCTCGATGTCCTGCGATGCGCGCAAGGCGTTGATCAGCACGCCCTGAAGCCCGATCTCGATCAGGCGGCTCTCCCCGCGGTTCCAGCAGGGAACCGGCCGGATGCGCCCGTTCTCAAGTCGGCCGACGGTCGACTCGGTGGCATTGGTGAGGTTGAGCTTGAAGGTGTTCTTGCCGTTGATGATCCAGTCGGACTTGCTGCCGGTGAAACGCGTCATCACCTGGCGCACGCCCGCAAGGTCGAGCCCGCCGACGCCCACCTGCCCCGGGATATCGTCGTCCAGGCCGCCGAAGCTCAGCCAGCGGAACGCGTCGGTGGCATTGAGGCGCAGCCCCGAGTCCTTGGCGATCTGGGTGCAGTTCTCGCGGATGGCATCGAAAATGCCGTTGGCCGAGTACCAGAACTCGGCGAAGCGCATGTGCTGTCGGACGCGGCGCTTCTGCAGCTCGTCGTAGCGGTCCAGCAGCCACGGTCGCTCCAGCTCACCCCGCTCGAGCTCGAGGATCGTGTACGCCAGCTCGCGAGCGCCCGATTGCGTCAGCGTGACTCCGGCCGAGAGGATCGGGTCAGCAAAGCCGGCGACTTCGCCCACGAGGAACCAGTTTTCACCGTACGTCCGATCGACGACGTAGGACCAGTCGTTCGTGGCCTCGACCTGCCCCCGGCACGTCGCGCCGGCGACCTTGCGCGACACGAACGATTCGGAGGCGATCGCCTCGTTGAAGAGCTCCTGCGGCCGCTTGCCGCAGTTCTTGTAATACTCCGCGTTGCACACCAGGCCCACACTGGCGCGGGTGGGAAAAATGCGGATGAACCACAACCAGCCGAAAGGAAGGCTGCGGATGTTGATGCGCGTGAACTCGGCGTCCTCGTCCCCGGCCCAGTCGGGGTTCTCGTAGTAGTCCCAGAAGGCCACATTCTTGAGCAGCGTCGGCACGTCGACCGTCACACCCATCGCCTTGCGCAAGATGGCCGCGTTGCCACTGGCGTCGATGTAGTACCTGGCCGTGATGCGCTCGCCCGAATCAAGCTCCAGGCCGCTGACACGATCGCCTTCGCGATGGATCTGCGACACCTTGACCGGCTGGTGGACCTCACAGCCCAGCTTGCGCGCCTGCTCGAGCAGGATCAGGTCGTAGACCGAGCGGTCGACCTGGAACGCCGTGATCCGTCGCCACCCTTCGAGCTCGCCGGGACGGGTCCGGTCGGCCGGGATCTGGGACTCGGGCAGAAAGCCAAAGATCCAGGGGTCCACGGTCTTGCCCCACGTGTATGTGGCGCCGAGCTTGACGGGGAATCCCGCCCGCTCGACATCGTGCCAGCAGCCCATCTCTTCAAGGATGAGCGAGATCGGCGGCAGCAGGCTCTCACCAATATGGTCGCGGGGGAACACTTCGCGTTCGAAGATGCCGACCCGAAGCTCAGGGTTGTACTTCTTGATCAGGGCCCCGGTCGTTGCGCCGCCCGGACCGCCGCCGATGATTGCCACGTCGTACTGCATGCAAATCTCCCCCGTTCGGTCCGCACCGCCACAGTGTGATCGGCGGTCGGCGAGTATAACGGCGACCAAACATGCAAACCAGACCGTCACACCTTTCTGCGCCAGTTCCTTCCGGACTCGCCGGCGCGGCCTCGGGCGGGGGACCTGCGGCCCCAAGTGCGATTATCGGGGCTCACGCGGCACAGGACGGCGATTCAGGGATTCCCGATCGCGGCGGCGGGGCTCGGGGTTAGACTCGTGTTGCGGGACGTTCCCGACCGGCCGCGGGGCCGGTCGGTGCGGTCGCGCCGAGGGGGCAACCAGGAGATGATGGAGATGACGAACATCGGACTCTCGGCGGCGGTCATGCTGGCTCTGGCGGCGGGCGCAGCCCATGCAGACAACGTGATCGAAGTGTCGAAGGACGGGCGGACGCAGGTCGAGCTCAACGGGCAGACGCACACCGAACGTCCGGTGCTCGAGCGCGGCGGTCCGTCGGCGCCTTTCGGCCTGACGCCGGACTGGGTCCTGAACCTGCGCCGCCAGGTGGGCGTGGTTCGGATCGGCGACTTCAACGGCGACGGCAAGAACGATCTCTTCGTCGGCTGCTTCATCTCAAGCAGCTCGCCGCCGTACACCGACTGGCGCGACATGATCTTCTACAACACCGGCAACACGCTGGAGGCCACGCCGTCGTGGATCAGCGCTGACCAGGTGCATACGGGCGACGCCCAGCTCGGCGACATCAACCAGGACGGCCACCTCGACGTCTTCGCCGCGACGGGCGGCAGCGGGTTCGCAGCGCCGCGGATCTACTTCGGGTCGCCCACCGGCCCGAGCACCTCTCCGGGCTGGCTGGCCACGCCGCCGATCGCCGGCTGGTGCACCTCGGCCTCGCTGTTTGATGTCGACAACGACGGCGATCTGGACGTCGTGACGACGAATCAAGGCCTCGATCCCAATCCCTACCGCCCGATGTACCTGTTCCGGAACAACGCCGGAGTGCTCGGCACCAGCCCCGTGTGGCAGTCGGCCGAGAGCTCGATCCAGAATACGACCGCCATCGCGGACTTTGACGGCGACGGGTTCCTTGATATCGCGGTCGCCAAGTGGGTGAACTTCGAGACCGCGATCTACCGCCACCTGGGCGGCACGCCGGCGACGATGCCGATCTGGACTCGTGGCACGACGACCGCGGACCGGGGCGCTTCGGTGGCGGATGTGGACGGCAACGGATGGCCAGACCTGGTGATCGGCGGCAGCCCGACCCGTCTGTTCGACAACTCGGGTTCGTTTGCCTCGCTCACGCCGACGTGGACCGCCGTGCCGCCCTTCAGCGGCGTGCAGGAGCACACGTTCCGCGATGTGAATCAGGACGGTCGGCCGGACTTCGGGGAGATCCACTTTTCGGACGGCCGAGCCCACATCTACATGAACGACAACGGCGTGCTGAGTTCGATGCCATCGTGGAGCTTCGATGCCCCCGAGGTCGGCAACGCGATCGCCTTCGGCGACCTCAACGGCGACGGCTGGGACGACCTGGTGGTCGGCTACTCCGGCAACGTGAGCGTGCGGGTGTTCTTCGCGGTGCCGCCGCCGCCTCCGGTCTGCCCGGGCGACGCGAACGGCGACGGTGAGATCAACGCCGCTGACCTGAGCGTCCTTCTGGCCAACTTTGGGACCAGCACCAACGGCGGGGCCTCCAGCGGCGACTTCAACAAGGATGGCTCGGTCGACGGGGCGGATCTGAGCGTCCTCTTGGGCCAGTTCGGGACCAGTTGCTGAGTCGGTCAGGACCAGCCCCGAGGCCTGCGGCCGGGTTTTGCGACTTTGCACTTGCTTCGGGTCGAGGCCGGGGCGAGTATGTGAGGGCCTTGGTCTGTAATTAATGTCAGAGTGCCGCTGGAGGTGATCCGTGACGATGAAGCGCGTCTGTGTCGTGGCGTCGATCGGTGTCTTCGGTTTCTTTGGGAGCATCGCGGCCGCGGCGTGGCCCGCTGACCCGACGGTCAACCTGCCGGTGGCGGTCAAGCCCGGCGATCAGGCGGTGCAGAAGATCGCCACGATGCCCGACGGCACCACGTGGATCGGCTGGTTCGACAACAGCGCCGGCTCGTACCAGGTGTTTGTGCAGCGACTGGACCCGTCTGGCGTCGCGACTTTCGCCCCCGGCGGCCTGCTCGTCAGCGCCAACCCCCAGAGCACCTCGCTCGTCGACTGGGACCTGACGGTCGACGGCGCTGGCAACTGCTTCCTGGCGTTTACCGATACCCGCGATGGCGGCGACCTCGACACGCTCGCCTACCTCATCAGCCCCAGCGGCACGTTCCTCTGGGGCGCGAACGGCGTGCAGGTCTCGTCGACGAACTCGGACTTCGAGGCCGATCCCCGCGTGCTCTTCACACAGAGCGGCGAGTATCTCGTCGTGTGGCCGCGGTTCACCACGCCGGGGCTCTACCTGCAGCGGATCAGCGCCGGCGGCGCGATCGAGTTGCCGGTGGGCGGGGTCAAGATCGCCGGCGACGGCCCGGAAGCTCCGGCATTCGTCGAGATGGTCGGGACGCCCGACGGCGGGTTCATCGCGATGTGGCAGCGTGACACACGGGTGTTCTCCTCGCCGCGCCACCTTCGGGCGATGAAGTTCAACAGCAGCGGCGCGGCTCAGTGGGGCTCAGTCGTAGAGGTATCCAATGGGAACTCCATGTCGATCGCCTCGCGCCAGAAGCTGATCGCCGACGGCAGCGGCGGGGCCGCGATGGGATGGCACGACGGCCGCACCGGAGGCACCCGGGCCTACGTGCAGCGCGTGAACTCCGCTGGTGCGATCCAGTTCGCCGCCGGCGGCACGCAGTGCTCGACCGCGGCGGGGCTGCTGGACTTCGATCCCGCGATCGCTTTCATCCCCGGGACGGGCGACCTGATGGCGTTCTTTGACCAGCGCAACGGCAGCCAGTCGCTCCGCGGCCTGTTTGTGCAGAAGTTCGACAGCGCCGGTGTTCGTCAGTTTGGCAACGTCGGCAAGGAGCTTCTCCCGGTTGACGGCGCCCACGAAGGGCTGCAGCGCGCGGTGTCCAGCACCGGCGGCGCGACAGTGCTGTACATGTCCACCCCCAACGCCGGCATCGGCGACAGCAGCTCGGAGCTGCGCGCGATGCGAGTCGATGCCAATGGCGACGAGGTCTGGGCCGGCTCGCCGATTGCCATGTCCACGCCGGCGGTGTCCAAGTTCAGGCTGAACATCACCGCCGATGCGGGAGGCCAGATCCGTGCCTGCTGGCAGGACGGGCGCAACGACCAGAGCGACATCTACGCCCAGAACATCAACCCCGACGGCTCGCTCGGCGTCGCGCCGGTGTCGTGCCCGGGCGATGCCAACGGCGACCTGATGATCGATGCCGCGGATCTGTCCGTGCTGCTGTCCAACTTCGGTCAGCCCGCCGCCGGCCCCGGGTTCGGGGACTTCAATGGCGACGGTGTCTGCAACGGCGCCGACCTCAGCGTGCTGCTCGCCGTCTTCGGCTCGTCGTGCTGAGATAGGGTTTGCCCAGTTTTACACCCCGAGAACCAGAGCGCCGCCATGGCTCCGCCCAGACGGAGGTCGGACGCTGTGCTCTGATCCGCCGCCACCCCTGTCCGAGATCAGCCTCGGTGCACCCCGACTTCGGCCTTCTGGCCTCCAGGGGCTCTTTGGGACTTGCAGAGGGGGTTGGTGGCACTACCGTGGGGGGGTCGGGACGTGTTCAGGCTCTGCCACGCGTGAGGTGAAAGGAAGGTCGGGATGGTGAAGGCGTTCGGGGCGGCTGTCGTTCTCTCCGCGGGTGGCCTGCTTCAGGCCGGTCCGGTATCGCTCCTGAAGCCCACCGGGCTCGATGCGGCCACCGGGGCTGTGTTCGTCGAGCTGGATGCCCGTGCGCTGGCTGAGATGGCGCTCGAGCCGCTGGCTGTCGTTCGCGACCTGCCCCTGGTGGACGGCCGCAGCGTCACACTGAACCTGCGCCGTTTCGAGGTCCTGACCAACGATGCCGTGCTGGTCCACGTCGGCCCCGAGGGCGAGGTCGAGATGCCCCGCCCGGATGTCCAGCTCTGGCGCGGGTCGGTCGAGGGTGATCCGGGTTCGACGGCGTACCTCGCGCTGTCGGGAGAGCTTGGGACCAACGGCTTTGTCGTGCTGGATGACAAGATCCACATGATTTCGACGGCCCGCGGCGGCGGCCGGACGGTGGTTCACGAGCTGGGGCAGCAGATGCCGGCCGACTTGGACGCGGGCGCTCGCCCGCCGCTGTGCTCCGGCCCTCTGATCCCCGAGGGCTTCGTGCCCCGGGTGCAGCGAGAGGTGGTCGAACGCGGCACGTACCCTTGCAAGCGCTTCACGATCGCGGTCGACACCGACACCGAGTTCACGACCGTGGTCTTCAATGGCAGCGAGACCAACGCCCAGTCGTACATCACCATTCTGATGGGCGCTGTCTCCTCGATCTACGAGCGGGACGTGAACATCCGACTGGAAGTCCCGTACATCCGCACGTGGACCGCGTCGGATCCCTACTCCAGCAACGGCACGTGCAGCCAGCTCAATCAGTTCCGCAACCACTGGAACTCCAATCAGGGTTCGGTGCAGCGGAACGCCGCCCATCTGCTTTCGGGGCGCCCGCTCGGCGGCGGCTGCGCCTACCTGTCGTCGCTCTGCGACGCCAGCGCCTACGGCGTTTCGGCCGACCTGGTCGGCGGATTCCCCAACCCCGTGCAGGACAACCACCCGGGCAACTGGGATGTGATCGTCGTCGCGCACGAACTGGGTCACAACTTCGGCAGCGGACACACCCACGAAGTGTCGGCGTACAACCCGATCATCGACGGCTGCGGCAACGGCGATTGCTCCCAGGCGGCCCAGGGCACGATCATGTCCTACTGCCACCAGTGCGGCGGCGGGCTGACCAACATCGCCATGAGCTTCGGCACCCGAGTCGAGGCGGCCATTCGCAACTATGTCGACGTGTCGGTCCCGTCCTGCGGCACATCGCTCCCGGCGTTCACCAACCAGCCGGTTCCGGCGTCGCCCGCGCAAGGTGACCCGGTGACGTTCACCGCCTCGGCGATCGGCATCGGCGAGTTCCAGTACCAGTGGCTCCGAAACGGCCAGCCGCTCGCGGGCAACTCGCGCATCACCGGCGTCAACACGACCACGCTGTCGATCAATCCGGCGCTCCCCTCCGACACCGGCACCTACTCGCTCCGCTACCAGGGCGACTGCTCGACCATCACCAGCTCCGGCGCCTCGCTCGACGTCGTGCCCGCGTGCACCGGCGGCCAGGTCCCGCCGACGATCTCCGCTCCGCCGGTGGCGCAGTCCGTCAACCGCGGCCTCACCGCGGTGTTCACCGTCGGCGCCAGCGATGCGGGCGCAATCAGCTACCAGTGGCGGCGCAACGCGGCGCCGCTGGTTGACGACGGCCGCATCACCGGCGCCCAGACCGCCGAGCTGAGGATTGAGAACGCCGCATCGACCGACAGCGGGCTGTACAGCGTTGTCGTCACCGGCTCGCAGTGCTACGCCGCCACAACGCCGGTCTCGCTGCAGGTGATCGCGACCCCCGCCCCCTTCGGCCTGACGACCCCGGCCAACGGCGCAACCGAGGTCGCGACGAATCCGTTCTTCCAGTGGCAGGCCTCGCAGGACGCGGTCAACTACACGATCACCATCGACGACGACCCAGCGTTCGGCAGCCCCGTGCTGAACCTCGTCAGGACCGTGACGACGCTGCAGACAGCGCCGAACACGCTGACGGTGGGCCGCACCTACTACTGGCGCGTTCTGGCGACCAACCCGCTCGGGCAGATCGCCGGCGCCCCAGCCGTCGCGAGCTTCGCAACGATCGCGCCCCCGCCCGTGACCTGCCCCGGCGACTCCAACGGCGACAATCTGGTCAACGGCGCCGACCTCAGCCTCCTGCTCGGACAGTTCGGCGGCCCGGCGCCTCCTAACTTCGGCGCGGACTACAACAACGACGGCCTCGTGAACGGCGCTGATCTGAGCATTCTGCTCTTCCGGTTTGGCACATCGTGCCTGTAATCCGTGCGTGAACTGTTCCCTGGCGGCCACGATCCTGCCGCGGAGATGCTGACGTGATCGATCGAGTCCGCATGTGTGTTCTGCTGCTCGGTGCTCTGGCCGCGCCCGCGTTGGCCCAGGAGCCGCTGCTGGCCCGGATGTGGAACGGCGAGCACCCGCCGCATCAGGCCGAGGTGTGCGCTCACTGCGCCAACGCGCTGCGGCACCTGGGGACCAGTCCCGCAACGCAGCAGTTGATCGCCGAGCGGGCCGCGCTGATCGAGCTGGGGCTGTTCGATCAGACCGACGTGCTCCACTACGACCTTGAGATTGAGATCATCCCGTCGCAGACGAGGCTGATCGGTTCCAACACAATGACGATCCGCGCGGTGGCTGACGGCGTGTCGAGCTTTGATTTCCAGCTCGACAGCCCTCTGGCCACCACCGAGCTGCTCGTCAACGGCGCCCCGGCCGCCTGGGTCAGGCTCAACTCCAGCACCATCCGCGTCACGCTCGACCGCGCCTACCAGCCCGACGAGCAGTTCACCATCACCGTGGGCTACAACGGGATCCCGGTCAGCCGCGGTTTCGGTTCGATCAACTTCACCAGCGCGGGCGGCCAGCCGTCGGTCTTCACGCTTTCTGAGCCGTACTACAGCCACACCTGGTGGCCGTTGAAGGACGACAACAACGACAAGGCTACCGCCGACCTGCGGTTCATCGTGCCCTCGAATCTCACCGTCGCCAGCAACGGCCTGTTGCTCGGGACCGAGTCGCTTTCGGGCTCGCGCTCGCGATTCCACTGGAAGACCGAGTACCAGACCACGCCGTACTTGTTCTGTTTCTCGGCCGCGGTCTACAACGAGTTCACCGATGTCTGGAACTACGGCCCTGTCTCGATGCCGCTGCAGTACCTGATCTACCCGGGCAGCAACACCGCCGGCAACCGCAACGCGTGGCTCATCACCAACGACATGCTGACGGTCTTCAGCGACCTCTTCGGCCTCTACCCGTTCCACGAGGAGAAATACGGCATCTACCAGTTCGGCTTCGGCGGGGGGATGGAGCACCAGACCTTCAGCGGCCAAGGCGGCTTCTCGGCCTCGCTGACCGCCCACGAGCTGGGTCACCAGTGGTGGGGCGACATGATCACCTGCGCCACCTGGTCCGACATCTGGCTCAACGAGGGCTTCGCCACCTACTCCGAGGCCCTCTGGGAGGAGTTCAAGCCCGGCAGCTCCGGAACGCCCGCGCTGGTCTCGGCGATGAACGCCCGCCGTCCGACGCAGTTCGGCGGCAGCGTCTACGTCTTCACGACCACCGATCCCAGCCGGATCTTCTCGACCAACTACTCCTACCGCAAGGGCGCGTGGGTGGTTCACATGCTCCGCTACGTCGTCGGCGACGAGACCTTCTTCGACATCCTGTCCGAGTACCGCCAGCGGTACGCCTACAAGACCGCGACCACCGAGCAGTTCATCACTGTCGCCGAAGAGGTCGCCGGACGCGACCTGCGGTGGTTCTTTGATCCCTGGCTCTTCGAGCTTGGCGCGCCGACCTACCGCTACGCGTGGCGCAACATCACCGCCGGCGGACGCTCCTGGGTCGAGGTCTACATCAACCAGAACCAGAGCACGTCCTGGGCGACCTACGCAATGCCCATCGGCGTCACGACTCGCGTGGGCGGTGTCGACGTGCCCCACACGGTCTTCAACACCGACCGGGCCCAGCACTTCCTGCTCCCCGTGAGCGCCTCGGCGACCTCGTTTGCCTTCAACATCAACAGCCGGGTGCTGGCCACCTCGCAGTCCACCACGACGTTTGTTGAGAGCCCGCCCAAGATCATCAACGTCTCACCCGAGCCGGGCGCGGATCTCGACGAGCCGCCGACAGAGATCCGCGTGACGTTCCACAAGAACGTCAACCTGCCCTCTGGATCCGTGCTGCTCACATCCGACGGCTCCGGGCCCGTGGCCGCAACGCTGACCTACGACGCCCCGACGCTCACCGCGATCCTCACGCCGCTGTCTCCGCTTGACGCTGGTGGGTACACCATCACGGTTGAGCCGACGGTCACCGGCGTTGCCGGGGGCCGGGCGCTCGACGGCGAGGTGGACGATGCCGCGGATCCCGCGTCGCTCCCGACAGGCGACGGGCTGCCGGGCGGCCAGGCCGTGTTCGCCTTTACCGCCGGCGGACTCGAACCCGCGCTCTGCGCCGGCGATGCCAACGGCGACAACGTCGTCGACGGCGCGGACCTGTCGGTGCTGCTGTCGACATTCGGGACCACCACCGCCCAGCCGGGTGAAGCGGCCGACTTCAACAGCGACGGCACGGTGGACGGCGCGGACCTGTCCGTGCTGCTCTCGAACTTTGGCCAGACCTGCGACTGATCTTCCCGGCGCTGTTTGCAGGGGCTCTGGACAGCTCCGATCTGATCCCTGCGGACGGTGCCTATGCTTCCCGCCGTTCTCCGGGAGCACACGTCCATGCTGGCGCCAGTCGACAACGAGGAAGCAGCGACCCACGCTGCACGGGCCGCCGCCGAGGCTCCCGCGCCGCCCACGCCGATCGGCGAAGCCCTGGCCTCAGAGATGGTTCCCGAGCCCGCCCCTCGTTCGGTCATCGCCCGGCGGTACTGGACGGTTGTCGGCTCGCATGCGGTGGTCGACATCTACCCCGTGTTCTTCGCCTCGATGGTCCTGCTGCTGACCGAGCACCTGGGCCTCCGAAGCTGGCAGATCGCCACCGTCTACGCCGTCAGCCAGATCCTCAGCGGGTTCCCCCAGGGGCTGGCCGCGTGGGCCTCGGACAAGTACGACACCCGCCTGTGCGGCCCCATCGGCCTGCTGCTGAGCGCTGTCTGCTCGTGCCTCATCGGCTTTGCCGCCGACTTCTGGCAGCTCCTGATCCTGCTGTCGATCGCGCAGATCGGCAACGGCATGTACCACCCGATCGGTGCGGCACTCTCGGGCCAGCTCGGGGCCGGAGTGCTGCGCCACGGCCGGGCCCTGGCGGTCAGCATCTTCTTTGCGGCGGGGATGCTCGGGCAGGTCATCGGCCCGCACCTGTCGACCGAGACCGCCCAGCGCTTCGGCCTGCGTCACCTCGTGTGGCTGGCGATCCCGGGGGTCATCACTGCCGGCATTTTGTTCGTCGCCACGCGCCACATGAAGCACCGCGAGCACAACCACCACGAGATCCACGCGTCGCTCGGTCGGGCGGAGATGCGCCGGCGGTGGGGGGCGGTCTGGGCGCTCTACTTCGGCAACGCGCTGCGGTTCATCGTCAATACCGCGATGTTCGTCCTCTTCCCCGTCTGGGCCAGCGCCCACATCCCCGGCGACACCCGGGCCGCCACGGCGCTCAACGCGAATCTCATCGTTGCGATGACCATCGGCATGGGGATCGCGGCGATCTTCACCGCCCGCATCGTCCCCCCCGGGCGTGAGCGGGGGGCCATCGTGATCCTCGCAGTCCTGGGCTCGGCCGCCACCGCGGTGACCGGCTTTGCCGGCGACCATGTCGGCATGTGGGCGATGTACCTGGCGGCCGCACTGACGGCTCTTGGCTTCGCGGCCGTGCTGCCCCTGACCATCGGCCTCGCCCAGCGCCTGCTCCCGGGACGGACCGGTCTGGCCAGCGGCCTGATGATGGGCTGCTCGTGGGCCCTGGCGGCCGTGGCGGCCCCGCTGGCCGAGGTCTTCCTCGGGGCAAGGCTCAATGCCGCCAAGGACTTGCCGCTGGACCAGATCAACACAGCCTTCGTCTGGTTCGCGGGACTCCTGCTGCTGGGTGGGCTTCTGATCCTGGTGATTCCGGGCGATCTGATCCGCAAGGTCGCAAACCACCGCTGAGGCAAGGGTTGCGATCAGCTCGGGCCAACGGGACTGCACGAGCCGACCGTCGTGTATCCTGCGCTCAGGAGGACGCATGACCCAGCACGTCGTTGAACCCAAGCCCGAAGCCGGCCAGACGCGACGGCTGATGCCCGAGACGCCGCTTGAAGATGTCATGGGCGGGGCCCTGCGCCACGAGATCCGCGTCCACGACCACGGGTTTGTCGCGCTGGTCGACGCCATGCCGCGGCTCGTGCCCCAGGGCCAGACCGCCGACATGGCGATCGTGCAGGCGGCCCGCGTGTCGTACGGCGTGGGCACCAAGCAGGTCAGCGAGGACCGCGGCCTGATCCGCTACCTCCTCCGCCACCGCCACACGACGCCATTTGAGATGGTCGAGTTCAAGTTCCACTGCGCGATGCCGATCTTCGTCGCCCGCCAGTGGAT
>SXGQ01317906.1_pt1 | contig 27947 bp, 23 predicted proteins | sample 3178371 | NCBI WGS metagenome assembly SXGQ01 (sample SAMN11356859, study PRJNA531348) | freshwater metagenome | isolation source: freshwater sample F1-20 | place: China: Fuxian Lake, Yuxi | collected 2017-12-25 | reverse complement strand
TATTACTAAGTTTTCAAATTCTAAACTTTTAAAAACTTCGAGTAGCTTATCAGCTTGACATTTTTTTGTACCTAAATGAACATCAGATATAAAAAGTGTTCTAACTTTTTTCATGTATTTTTATTATATTTTTAATAATATCATCTATTGGATTCTGCCATTTATAGTCTATTTTTTTCCAATTGTTTAACCAATCGCTTATAGAATCTGAGGTGAATGAGTCTGTTAGAACTCCCATTTCTTTAAGAGCTATTGCGTTACATAATTGTTCATATTGACCTCTTATCGGAATAGACCAAAGTTTTTTATTTAAAATTAAAGCTTCTGATGTTGTAGAGAATCCTGATCCAGTTATAATTCCTTTACATTTTAGTAGATCTAATTGAAATTCATCTTTATTTAATTTTCTTAATTCTAAGTTATTTAAACTTTTATTTCTTTTTACATCAGGTGAATATATTCTCCAATTATTGTTTTCAAATTCAGATAACTCATTTATTATATAATCAATTGATAGTGATGGTAGATAAATTAAATAAAAGTCCTCTTCTTTTACTTCAGTATTAATAAGATTTTTATTTATAATTGGTTTATAAACAAAATCATCATATTCTTCGTATGATAGTGCAATATTATAATCACATTTTGCGAATCTTTTTAGAAAGGTTTCTGATAATTTATCAACTTTTTTAGGTCTTGGTAATTTTTTAGATAAAAATGAATATTGATTGCCAAATCCAATTGATGTGATTCTATATTTTTTAGCAGCCCATGCTGATATTGGTTCGAAATCTGATATTATTATATCGTAACCGGTTACATCATATTTGATATCTTTGAGAAATTGATTTACATTGGCTTGTTTAAATGTTTGAACCCAGTCTATACTACCCTTATTATTATAATACATTGATAGTCCAACAAAGTGTTTTTTAATTTTAAATGGTATTTTAAGTTGAGAATTGTTTCCGGATGTTATTACATCTACATCAAATCCATTTTCAATTAGATAATTGATTAGATGTGTGGAACGAGTTATATGTCCATTTCCGGTTAGTTGAATACCGTATAAAACTTTCATAAACTATATATCATTATTGATTTATCTTAAATATCTATTTTAGATTATTTTTTTGTTAAACTTTTGTCTTTTTTAGATTAAAAAAACTATGAAAATAGATAGTAAATTATCAGAAGTAACAAGTCATTTAGATGACATAAGATATAATTATCTTATTGTTCCGATATCTATTCTAAATATTTTAGATCAAGATAGTAGATTCAAATATTCACCATTTGGTGAAGTTTATGGATTAACTAAAGTTGGTCATTTTATGTGGTATGAAGTTTATTTAGATATTTTGATGCCACCCAATGAAATCTTAATTTATTGTGATAAGTCTATTATGAGAGATAATAAAATAGATTTCCTGTTAGATGATACAGAATTATTAAAAGAAAAAAGGGTTAGTATTACTAACCCTTGAAATTAAATTTATCAAATTTTGCTACCACTTTTCGATTTTCAGAATCTATATCAATCTGTGTAGCTTTCATATTTTTTTCAGCTCCTGCTTTTAAGAATTCATCTCTTGTAACATTTACTATATTACCATCTTTACCTACTAGATTATAATCAAAATCTTGTTGTAAGTCTTCATTAGTTTCATCGTTAGGTATTACATTCCCTGATTTATCTAATTTAGTAATTTGTTGAGTTGGAATAACTTTATAATCCGAGTCTGGCTCTCTTCCTGAACCTTCACCTTTCTCACTCCATTTTAATCCGAAATCCCATTTAATACCTGATAAGTCAGCAATAATTTTATTCTTAAATAAGTCAATATATCTCTTACCTTCATTATTTAATAAGATTTTACTTACTTCTACACTTTCTCCATTTTCTGAAACTTTTTCAACCTTAACTTCACCAAAGACATTTGAAATAGAACCAATGCCACCATGTCCACCTGATACTGTAATCTCATCTTGACCGATTGAAGTATCTGGATCATAGTAATTTAAGTGTTCTTTAAAATTACTTAACAACGAAGTCATATAAACTCCTAAATCATCGATTACCTTACCATCTTTATATTTAGGTAGATCAGGAATTTGTTTGATATTACTGAATGCGCAAACTTGTAAAGTTCCACCATATTGCAATAAGATGAATTTTGGTAGTTGTGGAATAGTCCAAACATTTCCATCTTTATCAACTCTTCTACTCATTAAATAAATCTCATCTTCTGTTAAGAAATCTTTTAGTTTAGATGAGTTCAAAGCATCTTTACTATCTAATTTACCACTATCGATAGCACCTTTTATTTTATTCATAATGATGCCCATTTCATAATCTTCTTGTATAATTGTCCTTGCTCTTAAAGCATTTGCCCAAGTTCCAGTTGGTACAAACGCTAAATCACCGATAAGTGCGTAACCATCTGAGAATATATTAAATTCACTACCGACACCACCAGACATTCTTTGGAAATCAGTTAAAAATTCATCTTTACTTCTATAAACTTTTTTCTGTTTTTTAGAACCTCTTGTTTGTCTTTCCATTCTTCTAAGTCTATAATCAGCATCTGTTAAGAAATCTTTTTTCTTACCAGTTCTTGGGAAAACATTATGTTCTGGATATACTTTCTTCATAGTGTTAAAGATAGCATAGATTGACGCATCGTAACAATTATGAATAACAGATATTAATGTTTGATGATCACCTCTTTTTAACATTTGATTAAATGCTGCTGCGAATTGTAATCTAACATTACCATCTTTTTTCATATCAGAAAGATTATAATCCAATAGTCTTTTCCAATCTACATTATACTCATCATATTTAGCAGCATCGATCATTCTAATAACTGATACAGTTAAATCATCTTGTGGTACACCTAAGTTCAAACAAATCGCTTCATAAGCTGAAGCTGTACTTGATTTACCAACTGGTGAAGATTTGTATTTTTCTTTTTCTTCTTCTGTGAAAACACCATGGTGATCTAAGTAATAATCAATCATTGAGTCTCTCTCATCACCTGGCATATTAGCGAAGTCAACAACAACATTAATTAATTTAGGATCAACTGTTGTATATTTCCAACCATCTGAATAATTTAAGATACCATATTTAACGATTTCAAATCCGTTATCTATTAAGTATTTTTTCACCTCGATAGCTGAAAAGATACCATCCATATCATCATGAGTATAAAGAGCAACTTTCTTACCAATCTTACCTTTTTTCAACCAATATTTTTCCTTTTTAGGAAGTCTTGGTGATGCTTCTTCATTTACTTTAATGAAATCATTATATCTGTTAATTCTCATTATTATATTTAGTTTTTTTATATATTTATTTTGATTTACCAAAACCTGTTATTTTTCCATCTTTGTCACCTTTTGTTCTTTCTTCTTCATATTTAATGTTAAAGAAGTTTTCATGATCATTTACAACTTTAACTTCAGAATCTAAACTAGCATAAGGTCCTAATTCACCTGAACGGAATACACCACCCAACATTTCACCATTTAAGAATCCTTCCATAAAGTAACAATTTTTCAAGGAAGATCCATCAACTCTACAAGCTAAAACTTTTGAGTTATCTATTTCAGTGTGTTCTACTTTTGATTTTGATAATTGTGAATTAGTAATTTCACATCCTAAGAAAGCACAACTTTCAAATATTCCTTCGAGATTACAATTTATAAATTCGTAGTTTTTTAACGTCGATGATGTTTTAATATTAGCATCAACAATCTCTACTGTTTGTGTTTGAGTAACATAATTGATTATACACTCTTTTAGATCATTAGTACCATCTATTAAGTTATAAATCTTATTATATATTTTATCATAATAAGTAGAAATAACATCGTAGTTACTATTTTGATCTATTTGTATTTGAATTGTTGGATAATCTACTATAAAATTATCATACTTAGAAAAGTTTTTATATTGTCTAATATTATCTTCTAAATATTCTTCTAACTTGTTAATATCTTCTGAATTAAATCCAACATCTATTGAGTCAAATACATTTATTATAAATCTATCCATAAAATAGATAAGTTGTCCAGGACTTTTTTCATAGTCTTTACCACCAATGTATCTAAACTCTAGTCTTTGTGATTCCTTGTCATTATTTATGTGTATAAAGTTAACACCATAATATTTATCATTTGGTACTCTTAAATTGTTTTTAACAACACCGATTGAAATATTAAAAAAGTCATACTCTTTATATGGAATAATTTTTTTAATAGTTTTTGCATAAACATTATCTTTTCTTGATGGATAATATCTATAAATTTCTTCCTCGTCAGTGTTTAGAATAAGTTTAAGAATGTTAAGATCATTTAAATCTTTTTCTTCTTTATTGAAAGATAAGTTAAAGTGTATTGAACATTTATCATTTGTGTATCCATACTTTTGGATAAAATTTATTATTTTAACCAAATAATATTTAGCGTCATAATAATCTAATGGACCGGTAACTAACTCAACCATGCTAGATCCCCCTGAAAGATCTGGTTCAATTTTAAAATTATCTTTATCAGGTGTGAAATCTGAGTGATACTTTCTAAAACCCCATACTTTAACTGGACTTAGTTCGTTGTTTAAAATTTCTAATGTTTTATAGAAAGATAAGTCTTTCATATAAAATTCAAATTCAAAACCAATTCTAGCAGACTTTAGCTTACTATTTTGGTTTAAAAATTTATCTGAATATTTCTTCATAATAGTATATATTAAAATATATTTCTAATTTTTCGAGGAAAGATATTTTGTTTTATATATAAAAAATAGTTTAGACATTATCGACAGTGATAATACTAAAAATTTTAAAGGATAATGAATTTTTTTTGTGTATATGTAAAGACCCGTAAAAAGATGGATAAGTATATCAAGGTCAATAGGGTTAAAAATAAATATATTATAGATATAAAGAAGATAATTGAGGAAGAAGAGTTAAGTCCAAATGATGATAAAACATATTTAAAGATTCTAATTTTCAATAAAATTCAACAGGCTATAAATAAAAAGAAGGATATATATTATATCCCAGATTTTGATAACGACTTTTCAATTGAAAAGCTTTTAAACCTTAAAAAAATACTTGGTGAAAACGATTTCAACGTTTTAATATTCTATAATGAGTTCAGAAAAAGTCCTGAAATAATAGATGATGTTTTTAGTAACTTATCCAAGTTTTCAAATTCACAAATTATAAGAGATTATTAGATAGAAGACTCTATATTCTTAATATATAAAGAAAAAAATCTAACTTATGGCTATTTTAGGTGGTTCTCCTTTGGGTATAATCGGTGTTACATCAAATCCTTCGGGTGGTTATTCAACTTTTAATGGTGGTAAAACAAGAAATGTTGCAGTTACTAGTTATAACCGTTCAGCAGAACTTTCACTTTTTACCGGTAAAAGAAAATTAAGAGCTTGGCCGGGTATTAAAACTTATAGTGGTAATTACAAAGAGTTTGGTAAAGATGCTTCATTTTCGGGATATTATGATGTTGAAGGTAGATTAGACGTTGATTATGAAAAACTTAAAGCGAGTGGTGGTAAATCAGGAGATAATTATTCATTAGGAGGTGGTGTGGGTTCGACCTCATTACATAATAATGATGTTTATGACACATCTATATTAAATATAATAGAAAAGCTATCAGCTACAAAGGCGGCTCTAAGACCATCTGATTTTGCTTATCTTAAAAACTTAGGAGTTTTTCCAAACAATAGATTAATGATTGTTAGAAGGTTTGCTTCACCAGCAGATGATAATATAATGGTATCTAGAAAACCAACTGAGATACCATCATTGGCAAATGCTATTAGTTGGGTTACTGATGGTGCTGATTTTGTTAGTATTGACTTTGGTGAGAAGTGGGGTGAGGCAAAAGCAGACTTTACTAATTTATTAAATAACTTAGGAGAAGATTTTAAAAAGAAAAGTGATAGAATGGGATTAGGTGAATTATTGGGAGCTGGAATGGGTGGAGTTCCGCTACCAGGTTTCACTGAAATTTTCCAAAGAAAATTTTTAGAAGGTATTGGTTTATTAGAAGAAGGTTCTAAAATGGGTATTCCAGCTGGTAATCCAAACTTAATTAAAGAAGCTAGAGCTAGAACAACGGTTGGTTATGGTGATGCTGGTTCTGGTTTGACGTGTACTTTATCTTTCAACTTTGAAACTGAATATGAATTAAAGTTTATATCAGGAATCGATCCAACAATTGTTTGGATGGATATAATAGGTAATATTCTTAGATTTGGTACATCAGAAAGTGATACTTATGGACTTAGTAAAGCGGCTGGTGCTAAAATTAAAAAATGGGTTGCTAATCCAGATAAATTGGTATCTGAGGTTATATGGAGTGTTAAAAATTCTCTTTCTCAAGTATCTAAAGAAGTACACGAAAAAATTACTGAAATTCGAGATAAAGCAATAAAAGCTGCTAATGAAGCTTTAGCTTCTGATAAAGCTGGTAATAATGAGAATATTGATAAAGCTTTGGCTAAAGAAGCTGCTGCTGCTTCTAGAAAAATTCTAAATGCGATAGTTAATATCGCAGATGATTTATTAAAAGGAACTATATTAAAATATAGAACTGAAATTATTGGTATTGTTAATGCTCTTACCGGTGCCCCATCAACACCATGGCATATAACTGTTGGTAATCCACTAAGACCTGTTTTTTGTTCAGGTGATATGTATATGGATCAAGTAACATTAAAATTAGGTCCACAATTAGCATTCAATGATTTGCCATCTAGTATAAAAGTTAGCTTTCAATTAAAAAATGCTCGTAATTTAGGATTACAAGAAATTATGTCAAAGTTTAATTCTGGATATCTAAGAACTGTTGATGTTCAGAAAACTTATTTTGAGTTAAATGACTCTACTGAGGCAATTGGTGGTTTACCTTGGGAAAGTGCTCCACAAGTGGATTCACCTGACAATGGAGCAGCTGGTACTAAATCCGCTGATAATAATAATAAAAATGCAACTGCTAATACAAATGGTGGAGGTGGCGCAGCAAATGCGAACACATCTAACTCTTCTGGTGGTAATACACCAGCTAATCAAAATTCTGGAAATTCATCAACTAAAGTTGTGAATGGTAAAGAAGCTAAACCAACGGTAAATAAAAATGTTAAAACTCCACAAAAAAAATAATATAATATGAACATAGAATGCTTCAGAATATTTAATTTTTCTAATAAGTTAGATCGATATCTTATTGAAACACCGGTTCATATCTATAATGGTTTAGTAAATTTACAAACATACACCGTTCAAAAAAGTGAAGAAATGAGATTGGATATGGTAATTGAATCAATATATGGAGATTTATTTTATTATAAAGATGTTGATATTATTCTATACATAAATGGAATTGATAATCCATTAAATATAAGAGAGGGCCAGGTAATACTTTATCCACCGGTTGGTGATTTGGACTCTTTTAGATATAGCGAAGAAGGTAAAACTCCAGATGATAGCATTAAATCATCGTTAGGTGTTGTTAATAAGTCTACTAGAGTTGATAAAAATAGATCTAAATTTGTTGAAAGTGATTATTCATTACCTCCGGTTGTTTTAAGTAAAACCGAGCAACCTATAAAAATAGATGCTAATAGCATAATAGTTGGTGGGATAAAATAATTAATATAATATGGCTGTTATAGAAACAAAAAATACTACAATATATTTACCTAGTTTTGGATCAAATTATACTGATAAAATCAGTGTTATTTTGTTTTTCCCGACTGATAATATAAATAAACCAACATATGTTTCTATGTTGACTAGTAGTATTACTGAGTGGTTCAATAAGTACGTAATTGTCATTGTAAATGATTATAAAAACTATACTTTTCCTAAGGATAGTGGTGATTATTGGAAATCTCTTCAATCTGAGATTTCTAGAGAAATTAATATTAATGATCTTAGTATTAAGGATATAAGTCTTTCTTTTTTTGTAAACTCTACTAGTGATTCATCTTTAATTCAGAGTAACTTAGGTGATCTAATTCCTCTCGGTGAAAATTTCACCTTTTTAAATTTAATGTTAATAGATCCTTATCCAGAAGGTAAAATAATCGAGAATATTAAAAAGTTAAGTAAGTTAGGTGCTAAAATATATCTAATTTATAATACTATTAATTGGGACTCTAAATTCAGTTTGAAATTCACTAATTTATCATCTGTTGTTAGTTCTTTTACATGGAATCCAACTCCGATTAATACTATGGACTCTTCTAATGATAGAGATAAAATAATTGGTAAATTTTTCACTAAATGGAAACAGTTAATTGAATCTACTTTAACAACACCTACTCTTAAGCCTGATCCAATAACTGAGAATAAAGGAAATAAAGATTTTAGTGAAAATAAAACACCTGATAAAACTCCTGAAACAAGTTCAGATCCGGAAATTCCGAAAGACAAAAGCTCTGGTGGAAAATTAAAAATGAGTTTTATTGGAATTGATAATTTTAGTAATAATGTATTTAGTTTAAACTCATCAATTGAATTTCAAATATTAATAGATCAAGCGGTTACAGAAAATACAGATGATTTTGATGATGATGGTCAGGATGAGTATTCGGAAGCTGGTTTTGAAGGATTGGAAGAAGCTGGTATTATATTAACTCCTCAAGAAAAAGACCTACAATTAGAGATCGCAAACTCTCAAGAAAAAGATAATACATCGATTCCATCGGAAGATCCTGGAAAACCTTTTAAAATAGAACCGGTTGGTAGTTTTGATGCTCTTTTGAGACTTGCTGGTCAGTGTGCTAGAAACTTAGGTAAAAATGCAAGAGTTAAATATGAAAATTTAAAACAAGGATACATTGACGGAATACACGGACTTTGTCCACAAGGAACAGCTTGTGTACTTTATGCTATGTCTGGTGTTAAGACTATTCAAACACCTGGTATACCATCCGCAAATTGGTTCTCATTTGGTAAACAAGTTGGTAACTCAACAGTTGGTGGTGAGGCTAAATTCCCATCTAAGTATTATAAGGATAAAATTAAGGTTGGTAAAGAATACTTTAATGATTCTTCTAAGTGGCAAATCGGTGATGTTATTGTTGTTGCTTATACTGGTGGTAAAAAACATGGACATATACAATGTTGGACCGGATTCAAATGGATGAGTGACTTCACACAAAATAGAATTCAGGTTAGTCATGTTGATTGGGACTCAGTTGCTCTTTGGAGACTAAATGAATATGGTGTAAAAGTTTTTAGTAACCAAATGGGTAATATGAAATAATCAAACTCTATTAAGTTTATTTACTCTTTGTAATACACGATGTTATACCATCCCAGGCAACTTCATTCTCAACTACTTTACCTTTATTTAATCCATCTGTTATAGTAAGTGATCTACCGCCATTTTCGTAGAGACCCTCACAAATATCAACTTTAGTAAAGTTATCAACTATTCTAAACTCATCATATTCATTAAAAATAACAGAGTAAGGGAAATCATCATCAATTGTTAATGATATTTTACTTTCAGAGAAACTTGCTTTATACACTAAACTACCTATGAATGTAGCTGACCCATAAGGAGATAATCTAGCATGTACAAGTTTTAGTTCGCTGTTAGTTATTCCTCTTAAAGATCTTATATATCCAGATCCAGGTGTTTGTGGTGTGGAAACATCGTTCCATGCTTTTTGAGTTGATTCATCCCACTCACCCAATAAAGATGTTTTTAATTTATTTTTGTTCGCCCAAACTTGGAAAGCGATTATATCTAATTTAGTTCCAAAGAAGATAGGTTTTACTATATTCTGTGGTGTGGATGTATTTTGTGTTGATGTTCCTGATGTACTTTGCGCTTCTGATGTTGGATTACCTTCAGCATTTTGAGTCTGGTTAGTATTAGTTGTTTGTGAAGCTGATATAGCGTTACCATTTACTATTGTTTCTTCAACCGGTGGAGAAACTTTATTAGCTTCTACATTTTTGAAGGCTTGTTCCCAATCATCTTTAGTTGCTAAAGTATAGCTAAAAATATTTCCATTGAGATTTACATGCTTTTCACATAATTTAAAAAAATCATTTAAGTCTTCCTCACTTGAAAAACATTGTGATCCGTCTTCTGACCAATCTCCAACTTTTTTACCACCTGGATATCCTAAGTGTATACCTATACCAAAGTCTTTAGTTCCATTGTCATTAATTTGAGCTGGATATGTTAAATTACTTGGTATAAAATCTGTTTTATCAAATTCTTTATCATACCAAACTAATTGTTTTGAATCTGGGTGTGTAAGTAAAGCTGGTGCTCCACTCCATTTTGACATAACATAAACATCTATATATTGAGATGGTACTAAAATTTGTATAGCTTTTGTTCTTGGTGGTTTCACAACATCTGTATTTTGTGGTTTTGATATGTCTGATGCAGCTTCACTTTTTGCCTTTAGATTATTATCTAAACTAGTTGTATTACTTTTACCAACATTATTTAAACCACCTAATAGTCCACCTAATAAATTACCTCCTTGACCTTGTGTATTTGTTATTCCACCTGCTAATCCACCTAATAAATTACCTACTTGTCCTTGAAGACCGGATACTAAATTTCCAGCTTGTCCCTGAATATTACTGATGATATTTCCTCCTTGGCTTAATAAATTACTACTCAAAATATTTGGTATATCATTTATCTTCTCCATATTCAATCCGGCTTGTTTAACCTTTGAATAAGTCTGTTTAAATGTTTCTAAGTTTACTCCGGTGTTTTGTAACTTATTTAAATTTGTTTGTACTAATTTTAAATCAATTGTATTTGATGTAATTTTATTAACATCTAGATTTTTAACATTTTCTAAATCTTGAATAGAATTTACATTTAATCCTAAAGAACTTAATTTATTTAAATTATCTATTAGTTTTAATGGATTTATATCACTATCTCTTAGTAATTTATAATCATTTAAAAAACTATTTAAATTAACTCCGGATGAATTAAGTGAGTTTATCTCTTTTGAGCTAAACAATGATGAAAGAATACTATTGAAATCGAAATTACCCATTTTTTAAATAAATTTTTTAATATCAAGTCCTGTTTTTGACATTTGATCAATACTAGATCTTAGTTTAGTTATACTTATATTATTTGAAGCTAATTTAGATATATCTTCTGATGTTAATTTAGTCATATCAGTTACTTTGTCAATACTTATACCGAGTGATTTAGCTTTATTTATATCAATTTCAACTTTATCTACATCAATACCCTTTGAAACTAAGTTCTGTAGTTGATTTTGTGATATATTTGACGATAATGAGTTTTTAAAACTATTTACTTGACCTTGTAATAAATTTGTAGCTTGATTTTGAAGACCAGATACTAAACCTTGTCCTTGTCCTTGAAGATTGGATACTAAATTTCCAGCTTGTCCCTGAATATTACTGATGATATTTCCTCCTTGGCTTAATAAATTTGATGTTGTTTGATTTAACTTTTTAGTAAAACTACTTAAACTATTAACTATTGAATCACTTGCTAAGTTTTCAAGTGTTCCAGTTCTAGTTTTAATACTATTAAGTATATTTTTGGATATGTTATCTATATTACTAGTATTAACACTTAATCCCTTACTTATTGCCTCTTGTATCAATAAATCTTTTATTGATTTCTCAACTTCTGATTGTTTCTCGGATGGTAAATTATTTACAAATTTCTTACCAATGTCTTTTAAGTTACCTAAAATAGCATTTGTTGCTATATTTGTATTCACTGATGTTATTGAAACTCCATTAATAACTGGTCCTCTTAATACATCTTTAAATGTAACTCTTTCTCCGATTTTATTTGACCAATAAACTTGATATAATAATGGTAAATCAGTTTGTTTATTTATCCAATCTTCAGACATAGTAAATTCAACACCTGGCATTGTTGAGAAAACATAGTTTTTAACTTGCCAAACATCTCTATCATCTTTATAAAGAACATAAACCTTATCAACAAACTCATCTGTATATCTATCACCTGTTGCTAAACATTGATTTCTTATAGCAACAATATTTAACTCGAATGGTTTTTGATATAATTTATAATTCTTCATTCTTATTAACTCTAATAAGACATCAACATCTGGATGAACATCCGGAACTTGTGGTGCTAAATCAACTGCTATTGGAGGTCTTTCAGCATCGGTAGGTGGTTTTTGGAAAGTAGATGATGAAGATCCATCCATTGGAGTAAATTTAACGGTCTCTTCGGTTGTTAACTTATTTTCTTCAACTGTTGACTTCCATTTATCTCCTTTTTGTGCTTCTGAAACACCTTCACTTCTCTCTTGTTTTTTAACACTATCATTATCAACAATATAAACATTCTTTGAAAGAAGTTTTGGATCTTTTTGTTGAAAGTATAATTGTATATGTGATAATAGTGCTGGTGTTGCTATAACCGGAGCTGCTAAATTTCCTAAGAAAGGACCTCCTTGGGCACCCATTAATATTTGTAAAAATGTATCAAGCCAATTTGTAAAATTGTCTCCTAATATTGCTCTTTGTGTTGCGTTTGGTGAGCCTAAACTTATTTTACCAAAATTATCTTTTAAACTAACATCAATTGTTTTTTCTTTAATATTAATATTATTAAACTTGTGATCTATTTTTACACCTTCAGTGTCATTTACATATATCTGAGTTTTATGATCGAAGATTAAAGCTTTCATAGAAAGATAATCTTCACCATCTAATTGTTGTAATTTATTTTCTAAATTTTGATTGTAGTGATCTGATGATATATATTCCGGGTTATTTAAGTTACCATTCTCAAAAACAACAGTTACTACTTTTCCTTTATCCGGAACATTGAATTGATTACCATTTAAATCTTTCCAAGGTGATGCCCATGGTAAGTCCTCAACTTTAAAGTTATCAAAGACATCCAATACTTTTATTTGACATCTACCAATCTTTTTAGGATCATTATTATTTTCAACTACACCTACATAGGTTCTACTAGGGTCAACTGTTTTAGACATGATTTATATATTATATAATCATGTTTCTATCCTATTTTTTACCAAATTTTTGATCATTACTTGGATATGACCATTTAGTATTTGATTTAACAACCTCTTCTAATTTTTTAATATTTTGTGTAACCGGAGCTGGATATTTTTGATGATCTCCTTTATTACTTAAACCAAATCCAATTTTTGAGTAATCTTTCTCACCAATTGGTTTCCAGAAACCATTTTTAGATTCACTTGGATTTGATTTTGTTAATATTATATTCTCTAAACTACCATAAACTTTATTTTTTTCAGCAGAGTTACCAAACTTGATCTGATTAGTATCACCAAATTTTGACTTCTCATTGTAAATTTGATTTGTTGATTTACCAAAGTTTTGAGGCTTAAGTTTATTTAACTCACTATAACTTGTTTGGAATGGATCAGTTGGTCCCATTAAACCAGCAATATCCTCTGTTAAGAAGTTCATCAACTCTTTTCTAACATCAAACCAAGGACCAAAACTACTTGGTGTGTATGGTTTTGGATAAACATTTTTAGGAGAACCTTCAATTCCACCGAGACCAACAGATAACTTTATTTTATTAATAGTATTCTCTAATAATTTAGCTCTAATTTTAATTTGATTATTAATTTCACCAACAACAAAGTTTTTAGCTGAGCTAATAAGACCATTTGTAACTTTTTTAGAGTTATCTTTAAGTATATCTAAATCTGATTTTTGATTTTGTTTTGTTGATTTTGGCCCAGTAAAACCTTGATCTTCACCTAATTGATCGGTTGAATTTGATTTCTTATTTTGAGATATATCTGAAGTTCCTTTAGCACCATCAGCAACTCCAGCTGAATTACCACTCACACTATTTCCACCAGTTGCTGGTCCAAAATTAGGATCATCTAATATATCACCTGGTGATATATCTATTTTATCCAACACTATAGCAGTTGTAACCCCATTATGTCTAATTGTATTAGTACCAACTGTATAGAATCTTGGATTTGATGAATCTGCTATTTTACCAGTAGTTCCACCTTCTTCTGATTTTTGAGTAGATCTTTCTTCTCTTGCTCCTTTATTACCGATTTTCCAGATAGCACCATTATTATAACCTACATATTGACCAAAGGATTCTGGATCAGGAACCCATTTTTCATACTTAGTAGTCGCATACTTGAAATTCATTATTACATCATGACCTGGGCCAGCATCACCAAACATTTTAATATTTGATAAATCTATTGTTTTTTCATGTGACATTTGATTAAAAAATAATTGACACTCTCTTAACGAGTAAATGTATCTTGATACGTTATCTTTAACTATTTCAAGGGTTTCTTTTGATGGTGTTGATTGTACAATTTTTCTTACTCTGTTAAAATTTCTAACCTCACAAACTACTATTTCACAGTTGAATCTTAGTAAATTTTCAGGAACTATATTTTTACCATTTGGTCTTGACCAATATAATAATTTATATAAATGTGATAATGTCGCTAATGTACCAGAGACATCTTCTGTAAATGATAGTGTTAGTTTATCAGTTCCATAATTTACAAAAGATGCTTTTGATTCTGGAGTTCCATCATTTCTTTCAATTAAAAAGTCCAAACCGTCAATTTTTTGTAAATAGTGTGATAAGTAAGCTTTTTTACCAGGTCTAAATTCACCTTTTTGACTCTGAGCTTGTGCGTAAGCGTTATTTGCTCTTGATTGTAATTGTGATGATGGAGGATCTGGTTGGAAGTAAATACTACCTTTTGTTTTGAATATTTTCTCAAACTGTTTTTTAAAATCATAAAGTACGATTCTTCTTGATTGTATCTCACTAACAACACTATAACTTCTTATAAAATCTTCCACAGATCCATTTAGTAGTGGTGAGCTTATTGCGTCTATGATTATTTCAAACCCGTACATTACCGGATCTTCATTCTCATAAGGTGTATTTTTAAATGTTTTTAATCTATAATTTCTATCATTACTACCATCCCATGCTTCTTTTTCATTCTTAGCTGTTTTGATAGGTGTTCTACCATTAATAGCAAATCCATGTCTAAAATAATCTTGTGAAGAGTCATTGAATATTAAATATCTATCTCTTGTTGACTTGTCATCAGTAAAGTTTTTACTTTCTCTAAATTTATCTTCGGTTGAAATAGTCTTTCTGGTTTTAAATTTGACACTATCAATATGTGAATCTAATAAATTACCATACCAGCCAAGTGGTGCTGATCCAAAAGTTGGTTGTACCGCACCATTAATAACATTAAATGAATCATTTGGTGTGAAACCTGGTTTATTTCTAACATTATTAGAATCTACTATACCAATTAAACTAACTGGCGCGGTTGTACTAGTACCATCGGTTCTTTTAATACCGTCTGATAATTGACTAAATTCATTTTGAAGTGATGTTTCTTCAACTTTATCTTTAGTTAGAATATTTTTGAAAAATTTTCCTGGCATAAAGTATATATTAAATACTTACTTTCTTTATTTACTAAAGATTTTTAGCATATGTGTTGTATAATGGTCCAGCATACTTAAATGCTGTAGCTCTACCACCCGTTGGATCAGCTACTATTGCTGAATATGAGTTACTCCAACCAGCATTGGCATGGTAGAAAGCACCGATCGCGTCATCTAGATTTGTAAAAGAGTTTATACTACTGAAATTATATTTTGATTTAATACCCGATGGTGCGGATTTAAAGTTTGATTTAAAATATTCAGCCAAACAAGCACCTGCTACATTAGCAGTATTTAATAAATCCGGATCATTTACTATATCATGTCCTGTTAATTTTTTATAAGATTCGTAATTTCCTTTAAACGTTATCTGATTAAATCCTCTACCTCTATATTTAAATCCTTCGTTAGCAGCGTTACCATGTTTACCACCATAGATAATATCAAAGAATTGTCTAGGATTCTTTTTAATAACATCTACTTCAGCATCACTATATTGTCTAAATTTAGAAAATATTTTCTTTATTCTAACAGCTTTTGTGCCAGCATAAGATGTTTCTCCCTTCGGTATAAATCCTGATTCTTTTTTACAAATTGCCAACACCGCTGCTATAGCATATTTATTTGTAATTCCACGATTTTTACAAATACTAATAATTTTATTAATATTTGCATCTGTGTTTTTATCAATAGGATATTTTGATTCTGTATCAGTTGACAATGATTCATTATAAACTTCTGGATCGACTCCTTTTATATCATTAGTAGTTTCACTATTAACTACTATGAAATCATCAGTCTTCTGTAAAATTATAGCTTGTTCTTCTTCACCTTGGAATTCACTTTCTGGTGCGAATTCATCATCGAGAGTATCTTCATTTTCTATGTTTTGAACATTATCATATACTTCACCAGTTCCAATTATTACTACCTCTCCAAGATTTTGACTATTCATAAATCCAACTTTTTCAACATTGAATAAATAATCACCTTCTAATGGATTTTGACGATATGTTCCATCATCTAACTTTTCAATTAGACTTAATTTAGCAGTTACTTCTATACCATTTGCTAAAACATTTGTTATATTCGCAAGATATCTAACAGGTCCACTAGCTTCTATTGTATAAACTTCACCAACTTTAAATTTATCATTTGGTAGTGGTATTGGATTTTCTAATTCAAATGGATTTCCTTTAGCGTCTGTAATTGGAGCATCTGATGGATTTTCATTATTTGGATTTTTAACATCAGTCTCCGACTTCTCTGCTGGTGGTGGACCTTCTTTTACTTCAGCTGGATCTTTACCAAGCTCTTTTCTCATTAATCTAACTTCTTGTTTCAAAGATTTTCCATCCCAGTTATAATTTATATTGGATATTATATAATCACCTGATTTTCTCCATTGAATTCTTTGTGGATCTACTGGTGATACACCATCATTAACAATCACTACATTTACTTTTTGAAATAGATATAAAGAATAATTTGGATTTGGTATGTCAACAACCAAAACTATTTTATTTATTTCATCTAAATTTATTTTATTTTGAGTTAAAGCATAATTGTAGTTTTTATGTACATTATCAGTATCTATTTTACCTGAGTATTGAGTTGTTACATTATTTTCAAACGCTTCTTTATCTCCGTTAGCACCTTTTAATACCATAGTATTTGATTGGTCTGATGTTGTGGCATCTACATCAAATACTAAAAACTCTTTTTTACTCTTATCGTAATATTTTGTTTTGGTTTTATATCCCTTTTCTAGTGATAAAGCTGTTGAATTATTTTCAAAACTCTTTTCTACTATAAATAAAGAAGATGCGTTAAGTGATTTATCTGAGTTTAATTGTAAAGATAATATTTTTTCAGTATCTTTTAATTTTCCATCATCATAACCTGATGTATCTATAAATTTGTCTTTACTGACATCTCTATTCATTTCTTTATCAACATCAACATAGTTGAAACAATAATAATAATCTACAAATCCAACCATAAATGATTTATCTGATATGTATGAGTGTTCTATTATATTATCAATGAATTCGTACTGAGTATCACCGACATTTCTCCAAATCATTTTATCATCAGTATTTGTTATATTTGAGTTGAATCCTAATTTTAATTCTTTTGATATTTCTCTAAGAACCTCATATGATGTTCCTGTATAAGGTTGATATTTTATCCTATATAATTCGGAAATGTCGAGTGTTCCATATATTCTATATGAACCATTTTTTATTGTTGTAAATTCCTCAACCTTAAACTTTATGTGTATCGATTTTATATTAGGAGATCTTGAGTTTAAGAAGAATTCAAATTTTGTATCATCTTGTGGCATACCAATACTTTTTATCAATCCATTTGAATCATCAAACATAAAATCTATTGTTGGTATTATACCATCGTGAGATAATGTTAACATTTTAATATCTCTATCATTTATTGTGGATCCCATATAATTAATAAATGGTGTTAAACCAATTTGTGAGGCTACTAACTTATCATCTCTTTCACTTTTAGTATTATCAAAAATCATCGGTGGTAGATCAACTTTAGGTTGGTCTACTTGAGTTATTATTGGTTTTGGCTTTTCCTCAGGCTTCTTTTCTTCTTCTTGTGAATTTTTTTGAGGTTGTTCAAGAGAAATCTCTTCTGGTAATATTTTAACTGAAAATTCACTAAACTCAACAAATGTTGATGTGCTAGTTACTGAAACTACATAATCACCTGGTTGATCAAATTTTAAACCTTTAAATGAAACAGCATCATCAATTATATCGGCTTCAACTTCGCCTATTAAAGTACCTGGACCACTTTTAACTTTTAAAATTACTTTACCTGTTACAGCCATATTCTTATTGATTTAATATTTTTATATATTAAATCTTATCTGTCTGATAGCAATTTATTGATTTTTTCGTCTCGAATTATTTGTTTGACTTCGTGATCTAAATAAACTTCTACTTTTGGATTTGTATCATCTGATACTATATTTAGTAGATTTTCACAAGTTACATCTAATTTTATATCTTTGTATATAATCATTCCTGATTCATCTACTTTTATTTTATTTTTCATAGATTGACTTTCAATATTTTATATGGATATTTTCTTTTTTTATAAAATCCTTCCCTTTCTAAATAGTGTCGATAAAGAGCATTTCTTAAATCATCTTTATCAAATATATCAACTAAGTCAAAAATATTTACTTTATCCTTATCTGAGTGTAAACGTAATCCACGACCAATTGATTGTATTATAATTTGTTCAGACTTAAACGAATCAGCGAAGATAACATTGAATATGGCGTTAATACTAACACCAGTCGAAAGTGTACCGTTAACCTCAGTAAGAGGCAACTAAAACTTTAGTTGCCCCTTCTTCCCTAATTTCTTTTCTTTTATCTATGATCTTTGCCATTTCTATAAACTTTCTATTTTACAATTTAAAAGAAATTTATTTCCCTTTAAATCCTTTTCGTTTATGTATATATCTTTATCTCTATATTTCCTTATCAGATGTGAGCTAAAATTGTATTCTTTTTCAAATTTTCTCATATTTTCGACTATAATTTCCTCACCATCTGCTTTTATAATTTTAATTTTCTTACCAGGATTATGTAGTCTATTCCTCATCTTTTCCAAATAATCTATATTTGTCCACAGATTTTTAATCTTTTCACCAGCAACTTTTCTTTTTTCTACATCTTTATTAACAGTATTCATCGTTAGTTTAAAATTTTCTCTCTCTTCGATACTCATATTATCCCATCTTTTCTGAACTTCTATTCTTTTCTTTTCAATATTTTCTTGGTTAGAATAATGTTCATTCATCTGTTTAGATTTTTCTTCTCGTTTTTCATCTGTCCAATATACTTTCATTTTAGAAGAAAATAGTTCATATTGTTCTTTGGTTATATTATCCCAAAACAATTTAGCTCTTCTTCGTTGTTCATTAGATGATAAAAGTTTCATGTGATTGGATCTACTATTTCTCCATTTTTTATACTTTTCTTCATCCCCTTTTAGATTTAACCAACCTATTTTAGCAGAGTTTGATATTAATTCACTATCTTTATATTTCGGAATCATAAAATTAAGAGTTCTTTGATATTTTCTAATATTTATTGATTTAAAAAGGTATAAATGTGCATTTATATGATCCATATATTTTAATTCAATAATATTCCAGTCTTCTTTCTCAAATTCAGGAAAAACAGACCTCGGTAGAATGTGGTGCATTTCGGTGTATTCACCACATTCTTCAATTTTATAATCTAATAATAATTTTATATATTTTTCTAAATATTCATAGTTATTTATTATATGCTTTGATACAAATTGATCTTTTATAAAATTATAATCTCTCATATATTATATATTAATTAACACAAACCCCCGTTGTTAATTATCTATATTTTTTTATAAAATTATCATCTACATCATCTTCTGGTGTTATATCACAAGCATTTTTATATGTTCCATTTGATAATAGAACTTTAAAGTCTGATTTAAATTCAATTTCAAATTCACCAAAATTTAATATAGTATATTCAACTTTATCACTAGTTACTTCCATTTGTTTTTTTATTTCTTCTCTCTTTCTACCACTTACTTCACCATCAATATAGAAAAACTCTTTATCACTTATTTCAGCACTTAACTTATTAAATATTTTTTGACCATTTTCAATTGTATGAAAAAGAAGTAGTGTATTATTGTTACACTTTTCAACAATCTTTTTAATAAACTCTAGTCTTTTATCAGATTGGTGTATATAAGCTTTTTCAAAATCAAAAGCTGCTTTACCATCACCACCTTTTCTAATTATTTTAAGTCTTTCATTAAATTCTACATCATTATGATTCATTACAACAACTCTAATATCCATTGGTGTGATGATACCTTTCTTTTTTAATTCATCCGCGCTGACTTCTGTTATCTTAGGACCTAATACTGATTGTATTGTCAATATTTCACAAGTATCGTCTCCTGGAAAAGTACCTGATACTCCAAATCTACAATAAGCATGTCCAAATGTACTTTCTAAAATAGTGGTGATTGTTTTTGCTTTTGCTCCGTGTGCCTCATCGGTTGCAATTGTATGAAATTGTTGGAAGAAATCTTTAGGCCATTTTTCAAGTGATTGATAAGTACCGATATAAACATTTGGATTTTCAGCTCCGCTGTATTTTCTTGGTCTATCAGACATAACTTCTTCAACTCTAACCTCACAAGGCCCCATCTCATCATCTAGTATTTGTCCCAGCTTATTATCTCTCATTTGTTCTAATGTATTTACACCATAATTATATTCAACTATATTGTCATAAAATTGTGTAACTAATGTTATTGATGGAACTATAATAAGAAATTTGGCATCTTCCTTAATTCTCTTTAATGTGTAAAACATTACAATAGATATAATTAGAGATTTACCACCAGATGTGGCTACCTCAGCCATACAATATCTATTTTTAAGTATTTTATAAGCTGCTTCTATTTGGTGATCATATGGCATAAATTGTATCCACTCACCTTCTTTGTTTCTAACTCTATGATTTTTAAAGAAGTCTTTACAGAAGTCTTGTACATCTTCTAGTGTAACATTTCTATTTATTGGAAAGTCTTCTTTATTTTCTATTACAAAAGGAACTTCAATTTCTTTACATCCCTTATAAGCCTCTCTCCAAAGTCCAAGATTTATTCTACCATTTTTAAAATATGATTTCTTTCCATCCCAAACTCCCATTTTTACAGCAGGTTGAAATCTCCATCCTTTTACATGACGAGTAAGCCATAGTTGCATTTGATGATATTCTATACGAGAAGCTTCTGACACAACTATCTCTTCTTTATCTATATCGTATTTAAATTTCATTTCATGTTATATATTAAAAAATATACTTTGTTGATAGTTTGATATTTTACCAATTTTTTTGTGGTTTTTTATAGAGGGAAGAAAAATTATATGATATATAATTAAAAAATAAAAGTTAATATGAAGTTAGTATCATTTTTCAAAAACCTTTTTGGTTCAAAAAATGAAACAGTTGAAGTAGCTGAAGTTAAAACTGAAACAGTTGAAGTATCTGAAGTTGTGGTTGAAGAACCTAAAGTAGAAGTTATTGAGGTTAAAGTTGAAGAAGTTACTGAAGCTAAAGCTGAAACAGCTGAGCCAATTGTTGAGAGATTAGCTGAAGTTGCTGATAAAAAAGTAACTGCTAAAGAAATTAAATCTAAAGCTAAGAAATCTCCAAAAGTTGAGTCTGAAGTTAAAGCTGAAGTTAAGACTGAATCAAAACCAAAGCCAAAAAGAAAAAGACCATCAAAGAAGAAAACAGAACAATAAAATGTTTTTTAAATAAAAAACCCACTCATTGAGTGGGTTTTTTTTTATTCAGATACTAAACTGAAATTTTCAACAATTGTATCGACAATTTCTTGTCCAATTCTATCTTGAGCTTCATTAGTAGCCGATCCAATATGTGGTGTACATAAAATGTTAGGATGAGATAATAACTCTTTCATAGGAGTTGGTTCATTCTCAAATACATCTAAAGCTGCTCCTGCTACTTTACCATTATTTAAGTATTCAATTAATTCTAATTCATTAACTACACCACCTCTTGATGTGTTGATAATTCTAACACCATCTTTCATCATTTCAAATTCTCTTTTACCAATAACAGAATCACCATTTGATTGTTTAGGAACGTGTAATGAAATATAATCACAGATTGGTAAAATATCATCTATATTTGTTTTAACGTCAATTCCATAAGATGAACTATTTTGAACATCTTTCCCATCTGATGTTGTCCAATTAATTGACATCGGTACAAATACTTTTTTACTTTCAATATCAACTGCTACAACTTTCATACCCATACCAAGTGTGTAAGAAGCTAATGTTTGTCCAATACGTCCAAACCCAATAATACCTAAAGTTTTACCTCTTAACTCAACACCTGATCCATATTGTTTTTTAAGTTTGTTAAAGTCACCATTCTCAATATTCTTTGCTGAGTTTCCAATAAATCTTGAAATAGCAAACATATTACCGATTACTAATTCGGCAACCGACTGTGATGAAGAAGCTGGTGTATTAAATACAAATACTCCTTTTTCTCTTGCGTAATCAACATCAATATTATCAACACCAACTCCACCTCTACCAACAAACTTGATATTTGGACATCCATCAATAATATCTTTTCTAATTTTTGTAGCACTTCTAACTAAAATACCTTCATAGTTTTCTTCATTTATTTTAGTTATTAAATCTTCTTGGTTAACTTTGTCAGTTATAACTACATAACCATTTTCTTCTAACTGTTTTTTTGCATCTTCTGAGATACCATCATTCGCTAATATTTTCATATAGTTTCAAATTATTTTTTATTTGTTTTTGAGAAGTTTCAAAATGTTCTTTATCTAATTCAGAACCAATGAATCTTCTTTTGGTTTTAATACACGCTTTTGCTGTTGTTCCAATTCCCATAAATGGATCATAGATTAAACTGCCTTCAGGAAAATAAATATTAATTAGTTTTGTAACTAAGTCTTCTGAGTAAGTTGCTTTTAATTTCGTTTTAATACCATCATTATTTTTGGCTTCTACTAAATTAACATAGTTTTTATAAAACTTTTGACCAGTCTTACTATTTACTTTACTTATCTTTTTATTTGTTTTAAAGTCATGTAAGTGTTTCTTTTTAACAATTACATAAACTTGTTCACATATTCTTGAAAGTTTTGTAGGACTTGTTTGAAAAGGTAAAGCAGTTGATTTTTTCCAAGTAATCATATCTGCTAAAGTTAGATCTGTTTCTTGATGAATTTTGGTCATTAGTAAAGTTGGTAGTATTGGATTCTCATTATGATATGATAAGTTGTAACAAATTACACCAGTATCTTCCATAATCCTTGAAAATTCTTTAAACTCTCTCAATCTAACCTCTAAATATTCTTCTTCTGGTAGACCATCTTTATCAGAGTATCCATTATTATAATAGGTATCTTTTCTTTTACCAGTTATATTGTATGGTGGGCTTGTAATTACTCCTGAAATTGAACCATCACTAATATTACCCATAGTGATAGTATTATCTTCATTAAATATCTGATTTTCCATTTAATATATTGTCTATTTTTTTGTTTCGATTTTCTCTTATAACTGATGGTATATCATCAACGGTCGCAAATCTAAAATATATCGATTCACTATCTCTATATAAGTTATAAATTATAAAAGACTTAAATTCATATTCTTCATTACATAAAACATTAATCAATGATATTAAATCATTTACTTTAATAGTAGCTGTGCTAATATACTTTAATGTATTATCTTTTGTAGTATATTCAAATGATGGTGACTCTGTGATATGACTAAACTTATCCCAAGTTTTATCAAAGAATTCGGATAGTATTGAATCATCAATTCTTAGCTTTTCTCTTGATGATATCATCATGTTTTGATTTTTATTAATATTATCAACTATCAAGGATTTAATTCTTTCCTGTTTATCTAAATATGATATATCATTTAACATATACTATTTTCTATTTTGTATGATCTCATCAATCATTCCATATTTTTTAGCGTCTACCGAAGTCATCCAATAATCTCTATCACCATCTTTATAAACTCTGTCATAAGTTTGACCAGTTCTTTCTGAGATAATCTCGTATAACTCTTTCTTTAATGAGTTCATTTCTTTTGCCTCAATTTCAACATCTGATGCTTGTTGCATCCAACCACCATAAGTAAGTGGTTGGTGAATCATTGTTCTACTTCTTCTTAATGCTTTTCTTTTACCTTTTGTACCAGAACAAAGTATAACTGCTGCCATAGAAGCTGCTAATCCAGTATTAACTGTTACAATGTCCGGTTTAACGAAGTCCATAACATCTAAAAGACCTAAACCGGAGTAAACTGAACCACCACCTGAATCAATATACATTTTAATATCTTCATCACTTTCTGTTTCTAAATAAAGAAGTTGTGCTTTGATTAGGTTACAAGTATAATCATCGATCTCAGTTGAAAGGAAAATAATTCTATCATCTAAAAGTTTTGAGAATACATCTACTTGTATTCCATTTGATTCAAGTAATAATGATGTATTATTGTTTTGGATTTTTCTATTTACAGACTTGAAATAGTCATCAAAAACGGAACCAGATACGTTATTATCTCTCATGTGAGATTTTAACATTCTTTCAATTCTATTCATTTTTGTATCTTTTTACTTTTTTATAACTAAATGAGTTAAAAGTTTTAATATATAAAATACCAAAAATGGTTTGGTGAAAATAATATATACAAAAAATAAAAATGATATATGAAAACTAAAGTAGAAGTTAACGGATACGAGATTGTTATAGAAGAAAAAGATGGTATGATCTCTGTATCTGCTATGAAAGATGACGAAATTGTTGAAGAATTTGAATTAGAAACTGAAGAAGGTCAAGGTGATGATGAAGACTTTGGTGATGAAGATGTTCAAGGATTTGATGAGTTCGGACAAGATGAAGAAGATGATTTTGATTCTGAAGAGGATGAAGATTTCGGACAAGGTCGAGATGAAGACGAGGATGAAGATTTCGGACAAGGTCAAGATGAAGACGAGGATGAAGATTTCGGACAAGGTCAAGATGAAGATGAAGACGAGGATGAGGATGATGAAGAGTCTAAATTAGAGTCTTTTCAATCTTTCATTAATAAAAAAAGAAAATAATATGAAATTTATAAAAACTTTTGAAGAGTTAAGCCCAGAAGTTTATAGAAGAGCTGCTGATTTAAGATCAGAAGATGGTGATCCTTATGGAACTGTTGATGATTTAAGAAGACATGCTGATAATATTGAATCTGGTAATTTTCCTTCTAATCATTTATTATATTATGCTTTTGACTGGGATGATAACATCTTAAATATGACTACTGTAATACATATGGAACATCTTGTTGATGGTGAATGGATACCAGAAGATGTTTCAACTTCACAATTTGCTGAAGTTAGAAATGATAAAGACAATTGGAGAATCTTAGGTGGTGATCCAGAATTAGCATTTTCGGAGTTTAGAGATAATGGACCAAGAGGAGATGTTGCTTTCTTAGAAGATGTTAAAGAATCAATTTCAAGTGGTAAATTTGGACCAGCTTGGGATGATTTTACTGAATGTTTATCAAATGGTTCTTTATTTGCTATTATAACAGCAAGAGGTCATGAGGGACCATCTATGAGAAAAGGTGTTGAATGGATTATTGATAATGAATTAAGTGAAGAACAACTTTACTCTATGTATAATAACTTATTAAAGTTTGCTTACTTATTCAAAGACGAAACTGAATACCCAAGATTACTAAAGGGACAACCATCTAAAGATAGATTAGTTAGCTTATATTTAGATAATTGTGATTTTGTTGGTGTTTCTGCTCCATCGAGAGGTGGATCACCTGCTAATCCTGAGAAGGCTAAAGAGGATGCTTTAATGGAGTTTAAATATAAAATTAATAACTTCGCTGAAAAACTTGGTTTTGATGCTAAAGTTGGTTTCTCTGATGATGATTTAGGAAATGTTAAACATATTGAAGACTTAGTTGACAATTTACATCACGAGCAATTCTCAAGAATTAAAGAGATTGTTGTTAAAGGAACAAAAAATCCTGAGAATATAACTAAAAAGATTAGAACTTTTGAAGAATACTCTCCAGCTGTTTTGAATACAATGCCAAACGCGGCTATGTCAGGTGGTATGAATAGTCAAAATCCTTTTGAAACAAGAACGATACAACAATCTAATTTGTTATCAAAACTCTCAAAAGAGATTTTTGGAAAACACGAATCTAAAAGAAAGAAAAAGAAATAACAAAATGAAAATCCACTTTTTTAAGTGGATTTTTTTTATATATAGATTATGAATCTATTTAATTATTTTGAGTTCTTATTTGAATCCGACAATAGTGGTAAAATGAGAATATTCTATTCTGATCAATTTAGAAGTCTTCTAAAAAAGATTTCAGATAATAAAAGTACAGATAACGAGACCGCTAGAGTTATATCAGAACAACTACTTAGTTCTGAAGCAAAAAAAGATATTTTAGATACATATACTCTTATTGATATAACAGATAAAAATGATAAGATATCTTATGTTCAAACAAATAGAATACTAAGAGATAGCGGATTAAAAGATATATCTGGTTTACAACCTGGTCCAGATTATAAGTTCTGGAGACAAGGTAGAACACCTGAGTTTGGTATTGGTAGATGGGTAAGAAGAGTTTTCACTGATGTTATAAAATCACCTCTTACAGATCCACAAATAGAACTTTTTGTTAATGCTTATAAGTCAGTTTATGATTCTAAAGATTCTGTTGATTTAAGTGTTGTCCAAGGAGAAGACATCAAAACTAATTACTTAGAGGATAATTATTTGCAGATTATGGGTCAATTAGGTAACTCTTGTATGAGATATGAAAGATGTCAATCTTATTTAGACATCTATGTTCAAAATCCCGAAGTTTGTAAATTACTAGTACTAAAAGAAGGTGGAAAAGTTAAAGGTAGAGCTCTTCTATGGATACTTTCTGATGGAAGAAAATATATTGATAGAATCTATACTATACAAGATTCTGATAAAAATATTTTCAAGGATTGGGCTAAGAAAAATGGGTATGATTTAACATATGATATGTCTACTTCTAATGAAGATATTAAAGTAAATCTAAAAGTAACAAGCTTTTCTAAATATCCTTATATGGATACATTTGAATATTATGATGATCAGAATGGTATACTATATGAAAATCTACCTGAAATGGATGAAGATAAACAATTTTTAAGATTAAAGAATACTGGTGGTGGTTATGAAACGATCTCTAGTAGTCGTGAAGGTCAAGTTAGAGATATTGATGGTGATTGGATTGATGAGGATGATGCTCGTTGGTGTGATGACGTAGATGGATATGTTTGGTATGAGAATGCTATATGGATGGATTATATAGGTATTTATGTTTCTGATAGAGCTGATACTAGATATAGTGAATATCATAGTGATAGTTTTTATCCAGAGGATGTTGTTTATAATGAAGAGACAGATGATTATTATTACCCAGATTGGACAGTAAGTTATCATATAGAACCTGATAAAATCTCTTATATTCCAGAAGAATATACGTCTTATTATTTCGAATATGATGATGAAAAATGGTCTAGAAAAAACTTTATAATAGATCCTTATACTAAGAAATTACACTGGAGAAAAGAAAAGATTGATGGTAAAAATTATGAAGATTTTTTAGACGAAAAGATAATGAGTGAATTAGGACTACCAAAAAGATTATCTACTGAAGAATTGGAAAAATTCAGAATGGATCTGGTTGATGAAATGATACAAAATTCTGAATTAG
>SXGQ01552977.1_pt1 | contig 27956 bp, 20 predicted proteins | sample 3178371 | NCBI WGS metagenome assembly SXGQ01 (sample SAMN11356859, study PRJNA531348) | freshwater metagenome | isolation source: freshwater sample F1-20 | place: China: Fuxian Lake, Yuxi | collected 2017-12-25 | reverse complement strand
GACCGGCCCCCCACGGGCTCTCCCACGCCGGCTCCCCCGGCTTGGCCTTCTTCCAGAGGGCGAAGTCGGCGGTCGATCGCTTCCGCTCCGCCGTCGAACCACCCTCCCCCTGGGTCTGCTCCACGGAGCGGTTGGTGAGCTTGCCGTAGTCGGCATCGCGGGTGACGTCGAAGTAGACGTCGCCGTCGCTCGCGTAGGCGAATCCCTTGGCGATCAACCCCTCGATGAAGGCGATGATCGTGCCGATGTGCTCGGTGGCCTTGGGCATGTGGTCGATGCCCTCGACGCCGAGGCTGGCGAGGTTCCCGAGGTAGTCAGCCGTCATCTCCTCGGCCAACGCCGCCATCGTCGTACCCCGCGCGGTGCTCTCGGCGATGATCTTGTCGTCGACGTCGGTGATGTTGACGACCCACGTCACCTCCCAACCGGAGAAGCGGAGGTGGCGTTTCACCGTGTCGAAGATCACCGGCCCGACCATGTGGCCGATGTGGCTCGGCTTGTAGACCGTCGGCCCGCACAGATACATCCCCACGTGCCCCGGCTTCACCGTCACAAGCAACGCCTTCTTCTTCGTCAGGGTGCTGTAGACCTCGATGGCCGGGAGGGGGGAGTCCGTGCCGCCGTGGGAGGTGCCGCTGGTCATGCCGTCTCGTGTTCCTGTGGATGGGTGGTCGGATGGTCGCCCCGCCCCGGCGACGTTGGCCGGCCGGGACCCGATCAGCTCCGCCGTTCAACTCCGCCGTTCGATCAGGACCACGCACTCCGCGGCGATGGCCTCCTCACGGCCGATCGGCCCGACTCCCTCGCCGGTCTTGGCCTTCACCCAGACCGCCGCGGGATCGACCCCGAGCACCGCCGCGATCCGGCTGCGGATTGCCTCGCGATGCGGGAGGATTTTGGGCCGCTGGGCGAAGATCACGCAATCCAGATTCACGACCCGCCATCCGGCGGCCGTCACGCGCTCGGCGGCGGCAGCGAGCATCCCGGCCGAATCCCGGCCCCGATTGGCGGGGTCGGTGTCGGGAAACATCTCACCGATGTCCCCCAGCCCCGCCGCCCCGAGCAGCGCGTCGGTGATCGCATGGAGGAGCACGTCGGCATCGCTGTGGCCGAGCGCCATCAGCTCGTGAGGGATCGTCAGGCCGCCGATCACCAGACCGGGACCGGGACCGAGACGGTGGGTGTCGTGGCCGAGGCCGACACGGAACATGCTGGCGCCTCCGGGGTCAGGATGCCGTTGTCCCCTATACTCCCCCCATGGACAACACCCCGCCCGCCACCCCGGGCCAGCCGACCGTCATCCAGGTCGATGGGCTGGCCAAACACTACCGCGTGTTCGACAAGCGCGAGGGCCTGCTGGCGAGCATCCGCGGCCTGTTCCACCGCGAGACCCGCACGGTGGAGGCCCTGCGCGGGGTGGACCTGACGGTGAACCAGGGTGAGTTCGTCGCCCTGCTGGGCCCCAACGGGGCGGGGAAGACCACGTTTCTCAAGCTCCTCTCCGGGATCATCACCCCCTCGGCTGGCACCGCCACCGTGCTCGGCCATGTCCCCTGGGAGCGCGCCGACGCCTTCCGGCGCCGCTTCGCCCTGGTGATGGGGCAGAAGAACCAGCTGTGGTGGGACCTCCCGGCGGCGGAGAGCTTCCGTCTCCACCGCGAGATCTACCGCATCGACCCGACCCGGTTCGCCCGGACACGCGACGAGCTGGTGGAGATGCTCGACGTCGGCGGGCTCGTCAATCGGCCGGTCCGCGACCTCTCGCTCGGCGAGCGGATGAAGCTCGAACTGGTCGCCGCGCTGCTCCACGAGCCGGAGGTGCTGTTCCTCGACGAGCCGACAATCGGCCTCGACGTCGTCGCCCAACACACGATCCACCGCTTCCTGCGCCACGTCCGCACCGAGCGCCGGGTGACCGTCGTGCTCACCACCCACTACATGAAGGATGTCGCGGCGCTGTGCGAGCGGCTGGTGGTGATCACCCGCGGCAGCATCCTCTACGACGGGTCACTCGAGGGGATCGTCGACCGCTTCACGAGCCACAAGATCGTGACCCTCGACCTCGACGAGACCCCCGCGCCCGGCCGCATCGAGCGCTTCGGGTTCCCCTGCGAGATCCGCGGGCCCCGGGTCACGCTCCGGGTCGACCGCGAGCGGATCGCCGACGTGCTCCCGGAGATCCTCCGCGCCGAGCAGGTGCGCGACATCTCGGTCGAGGACGTGCCGCTGGAGGAGATCGTGGCCAACCTGTTCCGCGGCGCGGCCGCGGGGGGGACGGGGGGTGGCCGATGAGCGACGTGGGTCCCCGGCCGCTGGCCGGGCTGCGGGCCTGGTGGACGATGCTCGCCATCTGCCTCGAGGAGCGGCTCGCCTACCGCGGTGACTTCATCCTCGGCACGGCGATGCGCTTCCTCCCGATCGTCACCCAGGTGTTCCTCTGGACGGCGGTGTTCAGCGCCTCTTCGCGCCCCGACATCGCCGGCTACTCCCGCAACGACATCGTCGCCTACTACCTGCTGACGATGGTCTCGCGTGCCTTCTCGAGCATGCCGGGGCTGGCCGGCGGCATCGCCCGCAGCGTCCGCGACGGGTCGATCAAAAAGTATCTCGTCCAGCCGGTCGACTACGTCGGCTTCCTGCTCGCCGCGCGCATCGCCCACAAGGTCGTCTACTACTTCGTCGCCGCGTTGCCGTTCGCCGTGATCTTCTTCCTCTGCCGCGGATTCTTCCCGCCGGCTCCGGACGGCGTCACGATCCTCGCCTTCCTCCTTTCGCTCGTGCTCTCGTTCCTCCTCGGCTTCTTCATGGAGGCCACGCTGGGGATGCTTGGCTTCTGGTTCCTCGAGGTGTCGAGCGTGATCTTCGCCTACATGCTCGTGCAGTACCTGCTCTCCGGGCACATGTTCCCCATCGACATGCTCGCCGGGGTTCCCACCGGGATCCCCGGCACGAGCCTCGCCGACATCGTCCGCTGGCTCCCCTTCGAGTACACCGCCTACTTCCCCTCGGCGGTCTGGCTCGGCAAGGTGCGCGGATGGGCGCTCGTGCGCGACCTGGCGATCGAGTCGGGCTGGGTCGTGGTGATGGCCCTCGCCTGCCGGGTCGCCTGGCGGCGCGGCACGCGGCGCTACAGCGCGTTCGGAGGGTGAACCATGGGGCGCTACCTGGGCATCTTCCTCACCTTCGCCCGCGCCTGCCTGGTGCGCGACATGACCTTCCGCGCGAACTTCCTCCTCGAGTGCGTGACGAGCCTCGGCTGGATGTCGATGAACCTGGCGTTCTACCTGCTCGTCTTCACCTTCACCGCGGAGATCGGCCGTGGCACCGGGTGGACGCGCGAGCCGTTCTTCGCCTTCGTCGCCACCGGCCTGATCGTCAACTCGATCGTCCAGGCCTTCTTCATGCCGAGCGCCGAGGAATTGACCGAACTGGTCCGCACCGGCGGCCTCGACGCCGTCCTCGTGCAGCCGCTCGATGCCCAATTCCTCCTCTCACTCCACCGGGTCGACTATTCGTCGCTCGCCAACGGGCTGGTCGGGGTGGGGCTGCTCGGCTGGGCGGTGTCGCGCTTCGCGGAGCCGCCGGGGCCGGTCGCCTGGTTGCTCTATCCGCTGCTGGTGCTCTGCGGAGTGGCGATCCTCTATGCCCTGATCATCATGCTCGCCGCCGCCACGATCCTCCTCGGGCGCAACCAGAGCCTCTACGACTTCTGGTTCTACCTCACCAACTTCTCGCGCTATCCGGCCGAGATCTACTCCGGCCCCTGGGGGGGACCGATCCGGGCGCTGTGCACGTTCGTGATCCCGATCCTCCTGGTCGTCAACGTGCCGGCTCGGGTCATCGCCCAACCGTTCACTGCGGGGTCGTGGGGAGGGGTGGCCGCGGCGCTGGCCGCAGCCGCGGCGATGCTCGTCGTGTCGCGGGTCGTGTTCCAGGCGGCGCTGGCGAAGTACCGCAGTGCATCGAGCTGATCAGCGTTCGTTTGCCTGCCGCCCCACTCGGATCACCAGCGGCTCGATCGCGGGCATCTGGTCGGGCCGTGGCCGCGGCGGGCGGGGATCGTGCCAACGTTCCCTGGAGGGCGGAGCGATCCGGTCGAGGGCGGCGCCGATGCGGCGGCGCAGCGCCACCACCTCGGCATGCACCGCGTCGGGATAGGCGCTACCACCGGCATCGGCCTCCGAACGTTTGGCGGTCCGGGCATGGAATGCCGGCGTGGCGGCCAGCGCCGCGGCGACGCCGGGCCGGTCGTCGCCCTCGGTATTCGCAAGGATCGTCAGATACTCGACGAGCTGCTGCCCGCTGCGCAGGCATTTGAGCCGCAGGCTCGGTACCGGACCGGTGGCCGTGGGGTAGAGGAGGGCGAGGGGATCGGGGGTGGTCCAACTCTCCGCGCTCCCGATCGCGTTCCAGGGGACGACACCGTCGGCACCGAGCATCCATGCCTCGACACACCAGGCGGCGAGCGCCGCATTGGGAGTCCCGGGGCGATTCGCCTCGCCGTACAGGCTGACGAACACCGGCTGGCGACCGACACGGGCGGCGACCGCCGCGGCGTGTTCGCGGAGGGCGCCGCTGATCACCTCTTCATTGGTCACCCCGTCGAGGAGATCGCGCTGCCACTGGGGGCGCGAGATGTCGGCCCGGTAGGCGAGCTGCGCCCGCGGGTGCCCGGCCACCCCCTGCCAAAACTCGACACCGAAGCGGCGCAGGGCCCAGAAGTCCTGCGTGTTGGCCGGCTCGTCGAAGACCCACGCCGCCGACGAACGGTCCCACCGGTCCTTCTTGTTGGTCAGCTTGTTGTTGAGATAGCACTCGAAGAGGGTTTCGCGCCAGCCGCGCTCCTCGACATGGGCGGCGATCGATTTCGCCGCCGCGCGGAAGCCCTCCCAGTATGCATCGTCGTAGGCCGACTCGACCCAGTAGCCGCCGCGGAAGTGCCGCTCGTGATCGAGCGGCCAGTTCTCGTTGAGGGGCAGGTAGAAGACCTCCACCGGCACAGCGCCGCGTGGCAGGTCGGCGAAGGCGGACCCGTCGAGGAGCGCCCCGAACCGCGCGTCCCAGGCGCGCCAGTCCCACGTGCCGTCGGCGTTGATCGCCGGCGGCCCGTCGACCTTTCCGCGCCAGTTGTAGCGCAGCACGTTGAGCGTGCAGCGGTGGGCGTGGCCGAGGCGGTACCAGGCATTCTGGTCGCCGGCGGGGAGACCGTAGGCATTGAGCTGGGGAATGAACGAGAGCCGGTCCGGGAGGGTGAAGTTCCACACCGTCAGCCGCCCCGTGAGCGACCGGCCGGCGGCGCGGAGCTCGAGCGGATGGCCCCCGGCCGGCGCGTCACGCGGCACGTGGAGTTCGACGAACGTGCCGTTCACGGCGGCCGCAGGCGCGGCCGTGAGGCCGGCGGGCAAGAGCGGCCCGGCTGGCAAGAGCGGCCCGGCTGGCAAGAGAGGATCGACGACACCGGCGACCTCAGCGGCGGCGAACAGGGTCACCCGTGCCGGCCCCGCCGTGACACGCACCTCTCCCGGCGGTGACGGCACGAGGAAACCGATCGTCTCGCCGCGCGCCGCGGAAAGATCGAAGGTCGCCAGCGGCACCCCGAACTCGTCGCGCAGCTCGATCGCCGGCGGATGCCCTGCGGGTGCGGCCACCGCCGGTGGAAGCACAGCCGCCGGCGGCGGCACCGGCGGTGCCACGCCCGGTGGCGGCGGCGCGGGGGGGCCGTCGCCGACGACGATCGTGAAGAAGGGGCGCCGCGCGCGCGCCCCGTCGCGGCTGGTGAAGAAGCGGTTGGGGAAGGGCCGGGGGGTGAAGCGGTCGCCGTCACGGTCGTATTCGCTCCCCACGTCGTCGACGACGAGGAAGCCGTGCGACCGCCCCGCGGCCCGGGCCTCGATCACCACCGGCGCCACCGGGATCACCTGCCAGCCCGCGTCGTCGGGGGGGGAGGCGTCGCCGAATCCCCAGGGAATCCCCCGGGCCGCCAGCGACACGCTCGTGACGTCGGGCCCAGCGCCCCCCCAGCGGGCCACGCCGGTGCGCGCCCAGGCATACGACGCGGCCCCTTCGACACGCGCGTAGCCGGTGCCGCTGCCCTCCTCCCACTCGTCGGCCACCGCCGATACCGTCACACGCGACAGCGGCGTCGGGGTCTCGAGATGGAGATGGAGCGTCGCCGCCACGACCCGCTTTCCTTCGAGCGGCGCCGGGTCGATGTCGACGAGCGACATCTCCTGGAGCCCCTTGAGCTTGAGCTTGGCGGCGGCGCCGTTGTTGCCCTCGACCTCGGTGGGGTAGGCGGAGATCCAGGTGTCGCGGCTGACCGGGACGCGGATCGTCTCCACCGCCGCCGCGCCACGCGCACCGGCCAGTCCCACGGCGAGCCAGACCGCGAGCCCCGCGGCGCGCCACCGTGCCGAGCCCCTGTTCACGACCAACGACATCCGCGTTCGGTCACCCATGGCGAAGCCCCTCCGGTAGCTGGCCGTGGAAAAAGTCCTCCGGACGTTGTTCCACGAATGAACACTTCCGGTTTTCGCCGGTGCTATGCAACCGGGATCGCATCCATGCGATCCAGCAGGCTGTATTTTCCCCAGCCTGGTAGACCCGGTTCCGACCCACCCGCTCGCACGGGTGCCGCTGACTGGTGTACCCTCTGGCCCGGATCCCTGTCACGGAACCGCGCCGATGACGCCCCCCGCCCCCAGGCACCCGTGGAACGAACCCGACCGTGGATCGGCCGGCGGGCGAACGGCTCCCGGAGGGCCCGATGCGGTGCCCGCCCCACACCGCGGATGGCACGAGGATTCCGCCGCGATTCTCGTCGGGGGCTTGCTTGTGGCACTCGCCCTGGCGGTCGGGTGGCTGTGGCGCCCGCTGACGGGGGCCGACAGCCGGGCGGAACATCCCAAGGGCTGGCCCAATCCGCTCGCCGCCTCGATCAACAAGCCGCAGACCTGGGATGCCTCCCCGGCCGCGGCGTTTGTCGACCGGAAGGGCAAGCCGGTCACCATGGCGATCCTCCTCGGGTTGGGCTGGATCGTGGCGGTGAGCGCCGCCGGTGCGTGGCTCCGCGGCCAGAGAGTAACCGGGGTGCTGCCGGGGGCGGTCCTGCTCGCGCTCCTCGGCGGTCTGGCCTACCTCCTCGCCGCCCAGAAGGTGATCCACTTCTACAACCTCGAATACCCGCTCTGGGCCCTGCTGGTGGGGCTCGTGATCGGCAACACCGTGGGGGTGCCGCGCTGGCTGGCCCCGGCACTGCAGGGTGAGTACCTGATCAAGACCGGCCTCGTGCTGTTCGGCGCGGAGGTGCTGTTCAGCCGGCTCCTCGAACTCGGGCTCCCCGGCCTGCTGACGAGCTGGGTGGTGACGCCGATCGTGCTTGTCGTCACCTACCTGTTCGGCGTCCATGCCCTGAAGATCCCCTCGAAGTCGCTGTGCATGGTGATCTCCGCCGACATGTCGGTGTGCGGTGTCTCGGCCGCGATCGCCACCGGGGCGGCCTGCCGCGCGAAGAAGGAGGAACTGTCGCTGGCGATCGGCCTGTCGCTGGCGTTCACGGCGCTGATGATGGTGGCGATGCCGCCGTTCATCCGCGAGATGGGCATCGATCCGATCGTCGGGGGTGCCTGGCTGGGGGGCACGATCGACGCCACCGGTGCCGTCGCCGCCGCCGGCGAGATCCTCGGTCGCGATCTCGGCGACAAGCGCCCCGCCGAGGTGGCGACGACGGTGAAGATGATCCAGAACTCGATGATCGGCCTGATCGCCTTCGCCGTTGCGGTCTACTGGTCGGGATGGGTCGACCGCGGGGCCAGTCCGCTGCGGCGCTCGCTCGCGGCGGAGGCTTGGCTCCGCTTCCCCAAGTTCATCCTCGGCTTCGTCGCCGCGTCGATCGTCTGTTCGTGGCTGTTCACCCGCGGCGCCGGGCCGGCACTGTGGGTGGACGGGGCGATCGACGGTTTCACCGGCCGGCTGCGCGGCTGGCTGTTTTGCGTCGGGTTCGTCTGCATGGGACTGCAGACGGTGTTCCGCGAACTCGCTCCGGTGTTCGTCAGCGGGCGCCCGCTCGTCCTCTACGTGCTCGGGCAGGCGCTCAATCTCGCTCTCTCGCTGGCGATGGCGAGCCTGACGTTCGGCTGGCTGTTCCGCCAGGGGGGTGGGCCATGACCTCCGTCGTGCCCGCGGCGCCGCCAGGCATTGCGACCGGCGTGACGCGGCTCGCGACGGCGCTGGCGGTGATCGCCCTGGTGTGGCTCGGCCTGCTCCCGCGCCTCGGTGCGTGGGCACCGGTCGCTGGCCACATCCGGAGGATGGAGGAAGGGAGGATCAACACGGCGGCGATGGTCTACACCGAACTCGAGCGACTGCCGCTCCGTCCCGACTGGATCGGCGACGAACTCGCGCTCTGGCGGCTGCCCACCCTTTCCCGGGAGCACCGTTGACGATGGCCACCCCGCTCGACTGGGCGCGACTGCTGCGCCTGCCAAACCATGCCACCGCCGCCGCCGATGTCCTCGCCGGGTGGCTGGTGGTGAGCGGCGTCCGCGACCTCGGTTGGCCCCCCACGCCGGTCGGCCTGGCGATCGGGGCGGGGCTCGCCCTTTACGCGGCCGGCATGGTGCTCAACGACGTGTACGACGTCGATCTCGATCGGCAGGAGCGCCCCGATCGGCCGCTGCCGTCGGGGCGGATCGCTCTCGGCACCGCGGCCGTGGTGGGACAGGGACTCCTCCTCCTCGGTGGCCTCCTCGGCTGCGCGGCGGCCATCCTCTCGGGGCATCCGGCGGTGCTGCTCGTCACCGCGGCCCTCACTGCCGCAGTCTGGCTCTACGACCGCTGGGCGAAGGCCACCCCCTGGGGCCCGGCCGTGATGGGGCTCTGCCGGTCGCTCAATTGGCTGATCGGCATGACCGTGGCCGGCGGGCCGACCGAGGGTCACCAATGGCTGATCCCGATCGGGATGGGGCTCTACGTCGGCGGTATCACGCTCTACGCCCGCGACGAGGCGGGAAACAGCCGCGCCGCGACGCTGCTGTCGGGCGCGCTGGCGATGGCGGTGGGGCTGGCGCTCGTCGCTGCCCAGTCCGTGGAGACGGTCCGCTCCGGCGAAGCCGCGCCGTTCCTCGCGAACCGTTCGCCGGGGAACTGGGCCGCCGTGTGGGCGGTGCTGATCACGTTGCTCAGCCTGCGCAACGTGCTGCCCGTGATCGAGCCGTCGCCCGGTCGCGTCCAGGCAACCGTCGGCAATGCGATCATGGCGATCATCACGATCGACGCGATCATCGTCATGGGCCGCTGCGGGGAGACCTGGGGGATCGCGCTGCTTCTCCTTCTCGCCCCGTTCGCCATCGGCCGCCGCCTCGTCCCCCCCACCTGACACCATGCTGCCCGGCTACGGCACCAACTCGATCGGGGATCTGCCGCCGCTCGGCGCGTTGCCGATCCTCCGCGATCTCGGCTACCGCTCGCTGGCCCTCACGCTCGACCACCACACGCTCGACCCCTTCGCCGGTGACCTCCCGGCGGCGGTGGATCGCTGGCGCGACGCGCTCGCCGCCTGCGGCTTCGCCTGCGTGATCGAAACCGGCGCCCGTCACCTGCTCGATCCTCTGGTGAAGCACGAGCCCACGCTCGTCTCCGCCGACCCGGCGCGCCGGGCCCGCCGGGTCGATTTCCTCCGCCGCGCCATCGACATCGCCGCGGCGCTCGGGGCCGGGTGCGTGTCGCTGTGGGCGGGAGTGGTCCGCGACGCGGCTCCCGGGCCGGTCGTCTGGGAACGGCTGTCGAGCACACTCCGCCCGGTGCTCGACCATGCCGCGAGCCGTGGCGTGCGTCTCGCCTTCGAGCCGGAGCCGGGGATGTTCATCGACACGCTCGGCCGCTACGGCCAGCTGCTCGACCGCCTCGACGGTGCGCCGGGGCTTGGACTGTGCCTCGACACCGGCCACCTCGAGTGCATGGGGGAATGGCCGCTGGCGGAGCGCCTCACCCCCTGGGTGGAGCGGATCGTCACCGTCCATGTCGACGACTCGCTCCCCTGCGTCCACGAGCACCTGCCGCTGGGCAGTGGCTCGGTCGATTTCGGCGAAATCCTCGGCTGCCTCGCGCGGAGCGGCTACGGTGGCGGACTCCATGTGGAACTCCCCCGGCAGTCACACCGCTGGATCGAGGAGGCGCGGCACAGCGCCGCCTTCCTCGGATCGTTTCTCGGCACGCTTGCCGGATGACGTAGACTCCGGCCCATCACCCCGGAGCCCGCGACCACCATGCCTGCCGCAGCCACCCCCCCGCATGTCCTCGTCCTCTCGGTGCCCGGCCTGCGGCAGGAGGATCTGGCCCGCATGCCGACGGTCGCGGCCCTCGCCGCCGAGGGGGCCTGCGTGCCGCTCGCTCCCGGGTTTCCCGCCGTCACCTGCCCGGTTCAGGCCACGCTCACCACCGGCAGCGCGCCGGTGACCCACGGCATCATGGCCAACGGCCTCTACGACAGAGGCCGTCGACACCTGGAAATGTGGATCAGTCCCGACAGCGTGCACCGCGCGCCCCGGATCTGGGACCGGCTCAAGGCGGCGCGGCCCGACCTGCGGACTGCGGCCTGGTTCCTCCTCCAGAGCAAGCACGCCAGTGCCGACCTCGTCTGCCTGCCGGCGCCGCGGCACAACGCCGACGGCACCGAGACGATGTGGTGCCACACCAATCCCCCCGATCTGTATGCCGCCCTGCGCGAGTCGCTCGGCGACTTCCCTCTCCACCGCTTCTGGGGCCCGCTGGCCGGTATCGACTCGAGCCGCTGGATCATCGACAGCTTCCTTCGGGCCTCCCGCGAAGCGCCGCCGCACCTCGCGGTGGTCTACCTGCCGCACCTCGACTACGCTGCCCAGCGCTCCGGTCCCGACAGCCCGCCAGCGCTCGCCGCCTGTGGCGAACTCGATGCCGAGATCGGCCGCCTCGTGGAGGGCTTCGCCGCGCTCGTCGCCCCCGTCCGTCCGACCGTGATCGTGGCGGGTGAATACCGCATCCGGCCGGTGACGAAGGCGGTCCTCCCCAACCGCCTCCTCCGCGAAGCCGGGGTGCTGACCGTCGTCGGTACTCCGGCCGGCGATCTGATCGACATGGAGCGGAGCAAGGCCTGGGCACTGGCTGACCACCAGGTCGCCCATGTCTACCTGCAGCTCGGCCTCCCGCGCGGCGAGCGCGACGCGCTGGTGGAGCGGATCCACGAGCTGTTCGACGGCCGCCCCGGCATCGGCCGCGTGATCTCCGGCCGCGGCCTCGTGGAGGCCGGTCTCTCGGCCACGCCGGTGCCCGCCCTCACAAGCCGCTGTGGCGACATCGTGCTCGAATCGACCCGCGACGCCTGGTTCGCCTATCCGTGGTGGTTCGACGACGCCCGGGCGCCGTCGTTCGCGCGGACGATCGACATCCACCGCAAGCCGGGGTACGACCCGCTGGAGCTGTTCATCGACCGCACCGCACCGCCACCGACCGGGATGCCCTTCGCGATCCCGCTCAACCCGGCCATGGTGGCCGGCTCGCACGGTGCCGTCGACCCTGCCGCACCGCACGAGACGGTGCTCATCTGCTCGGCACCGGGAATCGTCGCCGGCACACCGCTGGCCGCGCCCGACGTCGCGGGGATCGTGCTCGGGCTGTTCAGCGCCGGGTGACCGGACAGTCCGGGCCATCCGGACCAGGCAGGTGGCTCACGGATCAGCGTGCCGAGCGGTTCGCGCTCACATCCACTCTGTCCTCAGGTCCACTCTGGAGCCGGCTCGATCGCGTCGGCGGGTCGCTTGCCGCAATCCACGCGCCCAGAGCCGGCCAGCCGGCTGGTTGCCTGCACCGTCATGTCGGCCTCGCAGGTGATCTGGCAGGCGAGCCGGAGCCCAGGCGTGCCCGCCAGCCCCTTGGCGGCGAGGACGTCGCGCTCGGCCTGCGTCATCCGTCCGGGTTCGCCGGCCACAAACGTGACCCGGCAGGTCGTGCATCGGCCCACGCCACCACAGGCGTGGAGTTGGTCGATGCCGCACTCGTCCACCAGGGCGTTCACGAGCCGCTTCCCCGCGGGCACCGCGAACGACCCCACCCCCGCGACAGTCAGCTCCGGCATCGGCTTTCTCCCAGGTATGAACACGTTGCGGACGCGGTGAACGCTCACCGCGTCCGCAGCAGATTCCGGCGGCCGACGGCCGCCGGCACGACGCCGCTCACTTGCGCGGCGCCTTCTCGTCGAGATTGGATGCCAGGTCGTCGGCACTGACCCCGCTCGGCACGCCGTCGAGCGGCACGTCGAGACCGGCCGTCCACACCAGCCCGTTGAGCATCAGCCGCCGGAAATCGTCGTTGGCCCAGTTGCGGTGGAAATGGGCGCCGGTGCAGCCGAAGCCCCGCCCCCCCCCTGGCCGCTCGTAGGCCCAAGCGAGGACCTCGCGAGATCCCTTGCCGGCACGGACGGTGGGGTTGTTGCTGTGGGGGCCGTCGGGCCGCTCCCGGGTCGCGTCGGGCGGCACGGCGGAGAGGATCGGCACCAGACCGTCGGTCGGCTCCTTGAACCGCATGTGGTAGTACCACTCGTCGTTGGTCTCGAACGGCATCACGCCGCGTGTGACCGGGTGATCCTTGGCAAGTTCGGTCTTTGCCAGGGTCCAGTGCGGATTCACCGACCAGTGGGGCTCGAAGTAGCCACCCATCCAGTTGAGGAACTCGGGCCCGCCCTTCTCCTTGGGCACCTCGACGGCATAGTGGAGGCAGGCGACCCCCACGCCACGCTTGGCGAGGGCGTCGATCTGGCCGAGGCGGTTGCTCTGCAGCACCGGGTGCCCGCCACCACCGTCGGCGAAGAAGAAGATCGCGTCGGCGTTGTCGAAGGCGGTCGGATCCTGCGGCCAGCCATCGGTGTGGGTGACGGTCACGAGGCGCTGCCCCGAGGCATCGAGGCATTTTTCCATGAGCATCGTGCCGGCGCGGAACTCATGCTCCCCCGGGCCGTGGCTGGCACGGCCGGCGACGAGGACGAGTTTCTTGCGGCCGTCGGCCAGCCGGGTGCGCTTCAGGTGGATGTCCTTGAACTCCACCTTCATCGGCGGTCCGGCATGGAGCTGGAGGGCGAGGATGCCCTCGGCCGAGCGCTTCTCCGCCTGCTCGTCGATCGTCTCCGACATCAGCTTCCCGTTGATGAAGTGGGAGAGCTTCGGTCCCTGGGCCACGATCCGGTATTCGTTCCAATCGCCCGCCTTGATCGCCTGCTGCAGCTCCTCCTTGGAACCGATCGCCTCGGCTTTCTTCGTGCCATCGCCGGCGATCGTCACGCGCTCGCCGCGCTGGGCGAGGATCCCGCGGCCGCGCTCCTCGTACTGGATGCCGGAGTAGGTCGGCCCGGAGTCGATGTCGGCCTGGTATCCGCCGACGACGAAGTCGCCGAGATCCTTGCTGCGGTACTGGATGCCGCTGTTGCCGCCGTTGATCCGGTAGGCGAGGCGGAGCTCGAAATCATCGAGCGTGCCCTGCCGCCAGATGAGGAACGTGTTGCCCTTGGTGGGCTTGTCGGCGGTCGTCTGGCCGACGATCGCCCCGTCCTGCACCGACCAGAACTCCGGCTTCCCTTCCCAGCCCTCGAGGGAGGTGCCGTTGAAGATCGGCACGAAGCCATCGGCCTCGGCGGCTACGACGAGCCCAGGCCGCGACACGAGCGCGACGCTCGCCACCGCCAGGAGGACCGCCACCACGCCAGGGCGCGACCGGCTGGGGGACGACACGGATCGACAACGGGCAGTCACCACGGCGAACCTCCGCTCGGAAGGATCGCGGAGGGATCGACCGTCGCTCACCCCCGCGCGGCCCGGAGTATGACACGGGCCGCAGCGGAGTTTCCAGCCGCCGAACAGGGTGGGAGGCGGGGGGCCAGGGAACGGCGCGCTCCCGGGGGCGATCACCGGCTGCCGGGGCCGGCGAGGCTCGTGGCGTCGAACGACTCGCGGTCGAGCCCCATCATCTCCAGGAAGCGGTTGAGCCCGACCACCCGCACGCCGAGCCGACGGGCCTCGGCCAGTTGCTTCTCGCGCCGCTTCTCGTCGGCCGGGCGCCACCCGGAGTTCTTGTCGAGACCGGCGGCAGTGATCCGCGGCAGGCCGCCGTCGACCACCAGCGCTGTCGCCGGGGTGACGGTCGGCTCCACCCGGCCGCCGAACCGTTCGACCAGACCCGTCAGCGTGTCCTGATCCTGGCCGGCGTCGCGGTCGACCTGCATGAAGCCGACGAACACCGTCTCGAGCGTCTGCCCCGGCGTCCACAAGCTCGTGGCGACACCGTCGCCGGTGAGGATCGGGTTGCGGGCCGACTGCTTGCGGATCCGGGCGCGGGCCACCGACGGGCCCTCGAGGTCGATCACCTCGATGACCGCCTTCCGCGAACCGATCGGCGGCTGCGGATCGGCGGGGTCGAAGACGTTGAGGACGAGGCCACGCGGCAGGGTGGCGGTGGCACCGACGTCGATGAGGACGGAGCGATCGAGCTCGTTGACGGCGAGCACGCGGCCGTCGAAGCCGTCGATCCGGTCGTCCTGCGGCGTGGCGGCGAGCACCTGATCCTGGAGCGCCCGGTCGGCCACGCGCAGGTCGGCGAGGACCTCGTTCTGGAGGGCCAGCGAGCGCTCGCGGTCACGCAGCTCCTCGAAGACCGTCGTTATCCGCTCCTCGGGCGACTGGGCCTTGAACTTCGTCTGCCGCTCCGGGGAGAGGAAGCCGCCCGCCTTGGCGATCTCCTCGACGACGAGGTTGAAGCGGTCTGCCGCGGCATTGGACTTCTTGAGGCTGTCCTGCAGGTTCTTCACCAGCTGCTCGTATTCGCCGCGGTTCTCGTTGAACTGCTTCCGTTCCGCCTCGGCGTCGGCCTGCTGCTTGGCGAGGAGCTGCTCGAGCTCGTTCTGCCGGTTGTGCGAGTCGGTCAGGGCCTTGTCCTTGCCCTGCTCCATCGACGACTTCTCCGCGTTGAGGTTCTTCAGCGCCTCGTCCTTGCTCTTCACCGCGGTGAGGAGCCAGTCGGAAAGCTTCGTGTAGGCCTTGGAGTCGTCGCGGTAGTCGCCGAACTTCTTCTCGAAGGCCTCGGTCGTCTCCGTCTCGATGTCGGCGACCGCCTTGTCGTCGGGAAAACCGAGGATCTGGAGCAGTTTGGCGCGGTCATCCTGCGCCTTCTGCATGTCGGACCGGGCCTTGGTCGCGTCGGCTTGGGCGACCTGCGCCGCGGCGGTGGCGTCGGTGCCGCGGCGATAGAGCAGGTAGGAGGTGACCGCGAGCACGAACGTGAGCATCACGAACGTGATCAGCGCGATCGTCAGCGACTGCGAAACCGAGGTGCGGTTGGCGGCCATGTTCGACTGGATCCCCCGTTGCCGTGCGTCCCTGCAGGCCGGTGCCGCCCGTATCGGGAGGCCTGGCCGGTCCGTCGACCACGCGGGCAGACGAACCACCGGGGGTCCATCGTCGGCCGCGTCAGGCCGTCTTCACAGCCTGACCGATCGTGACGGCTGTGTCGAACAGGCGGTTCGTGCCGCCGGAGGGGAGGCCGAGCGCGGCGAAATCGACCCGCGTTCCCAACCGAGCGGCCTCCCTGCCGAGGATGGCCACGGCGGTGGCGCGGACGAGCCCTGGCCCGTCGTCGACGACCGTACCGGAGCGGACCGCCGCGAGCAGCTGATCCATCCCGGCCTGATAGCGGGTGCCGTCGGCTCTTCCAGGGCCGCCATCGACATCCCCCTGCCTGTCAACCACGGTCCCCGTCAAGAGGTCGGCGACGCCGTGGCGGCCATGGACCGTCTCGTGGGGGAGGGCGTCGCCCGTGCCGTCGCGCCGGCAATGCAGATGGAGCATGGCGCCCGAGGCGAAGTGATAACGGACCGCCAAGCCGTCGGTGACGTCGCCAATCGACCACTTGTCACGGTGGCCGGACCGCACGCGGCCGGTGGCCCAGACGGGAACGGTGTCACCGAGGGCCCACAACGCCTTGTCAATCGCGTGAACCTGCCGTTCCACCAGCGGTCCGCCACCGAGATCGGCAAACGAGATCCAGTTGCGCTGCCGCCATTGGGCCGCCGTCATCCCGGCGCCGAGAGGCACGCGCCACGGGAGCCCCGACGGTGCGACGAGGATCAGCGATCGCGGGGCACCGATCGCCCCAGCGTGGATCCGATCGATCACCGCGGCCGTGGCGGCATCGCGGCGGAAGGCGAGGCCCGAAACCACGACGAGCGCGCGGCTTCGCGCCTCGGCCAGCGCCCGTGCCGAGCGGCTGCAGCCCGCGGCATCGACCGCCACGGGAGCTTCGCAGTAGACATGGCACCCCGCGGCGACCGCCGCCTCCAGTTCGGCCGGCCGGCAGACCGGGGGTGTGGCCAGCAGAATCAGGTCGATGCCGGCGGCGATGACACCGGCACAGGCATCCTCGCCCACGACGCGAACAGGCTCATGCCGCGGGCCGGGATGCCGCCCGGCGGCGACTCCCGCCACGGCAGCGGCGGCGACCTCCACCTGGTCGGCGAACAGGTCGCCGAGGGCGACGATCTCGACACCCGGATCGGCGGCGAGCGCCTGGAGCGCGGCGCCGGTGCCGCGGCCACCGCAGCCGACCAGCCCGACGCGGATCCGTTCACGTCCCGTGATGCCGGCGGCGCGGGCACCCCCCGTGATGCCGGCGGCGCGGGCGGTCTGGCTCCCCGCGACCATCAGGCCACTCCCCGCCGCGAGGCTTCCCCCCGCATGGATGAACCGGCGGCGCGACGGCAGGCTGGGACGGGGCGACATGGTATGGCTCCTCGCGGGGGATCCGGCGGCTGGTGCCGGCGCCGTACTGTAGCAGCCGGAGGCGGCGCGGGCGCCGTCCGAGCGGTCACCGCAGGCGGGCGACGAACCGGGCCAGCGGGTCCTCGAAGGCCTCCGGCTCGGCGCCGAAAGCGGCGACGAAGTCGGCCCGCCGCTGCTCGGGAGAGTCCTCGGCCAGCGGGGGCTTGGCGGCGATGATCTCTAGGTAGCGGACGTAGTCGGCCTTGCGCGTCTGAATCAGGAACGCCGTCAACGCCCAGCCTCCGGCATAGGCATCGAGGGCGGTGTCGGGATGTCGGAACGAGCCGTCGTCGGTGACGATCGGTCCCAAGCGGCCCGGGCGGGCGGAGGCGAGGAAGCGCTCCGCCCGCGGCCGGTTCACGCCGCCGATGCCACGCCACCCGCGCCCCGACGCGAGGTCAGGGGTCTCGAAGTAGGCGGCCACCCCCTCGCTGACCCACAGCGGCACGGGCGCCAGCCGGCGGTGAAGGCCCGAGTTGAAGGCCATCTGGTGAGTGGCCTCGTGGATCAGCGTGCTCACCAGACCGGTCGCCTCGGGGCTGGCGAGGATCTCCAGTCCTGCCCGGCCGGCCGATCCACCGCGTCCACCGGGACCATCGCGACCGGTGAGATCGAACGTCGTGACGCGGTTGGAGAGGAGGTTGTAGTAGCCCACCACGCGATCGGCGGCCGCCCCGAGATCACCGGCGGCGAAGGCCTCGTAGCGTTCCCGGTCGGCGAACACCACCACCACCAGCGGTCGCTGCGGCCCCGCGAGGTCGAGACCGGCCTGGCGCCAGAAGTTGACGAACGCATCGTGGAGCCGCTCGAAGAGGCTGGCGCACCACTGGGCGTAGCCACGCGAGGTGTCGTAGCAGACGACGTAGTGTTTCGTGATCACGACGTCGAAGCCCGCGGGCAGTTCCGCGAGCACCCGCTTCGCCAGGTCTCTCGCGGCGAGCGGCTCGGGGGGCGTGTCGAGCGTGTCGCGGGCTGCGATGACGTCGGGCTGGACCAGTTCCAGCCGCCCATCCGCGCTTTCGACGAGCGCCCCGCCATCGGCTGCCTCGACGAGCAGTTCACCCTCGACTGGCCGTGGCCCCTCGTCGCTCCTCACGAGCAACCGGACGCGCTCCCGCGGCGGATCATCCACTGTTTCCGGGCCGCGGGCCGGCGCGGCGACAGCCACCAAAACGACGAGACCGGATCCCCACAGGCACCACGTCTTACCCAGAGCACCGCCCCCTGCAGGATGGCCCACGCCCCGCCACCAGAATCGCGACTGATCTGGTTCCACCGGAAGGTCCCCTGTACGGTCCCCGTCCCCGCACCGCTCCATCGGCACGATTCTCCCGCCATGACGACTCCGCTGCCAAAGGACCGCGCCGACCGCCCCTCCCGCCGGGGCCGCGCCCTGCTCCGTGTATTCATCGTATTCATCGCGGTGCTCCTGCTGCCCGCGTCGAGCGGCTGCTCGGGCGGACGCCCCTGGCAGAAGCTCGACTGGCCGTGGCGCGACAGGGAAAAGGCAGCCCGGCTCGCCGAACGGTACGGCACGACCGCCAACCAACGGATCGAGGCGATCCGCGAGCAGGCCCGCGCGGCCCGCGGAGCCGGCCCCGATCGCCAACTGGCTTTCACGCAAGACCTCACGCGCCGCGTCCTCGAGGAGCATGATCCCCGGGTGCGCTGCGAGATCGTCTCCGAGGCCGCCGCCTTCGACACCCCCGGCGCCGCCTCGATCTGCCGCGGGGCGCTGCAGGATCCCGACCAGCGGGTGCGGATCCGCGCCTGCGAGGTCTGGCGGACGCGCGGCGGACCGGACGCCGTCGTCCTCCTCACCGCGCGGTACCGGGCCGACACCGATCTCGACGTCCGCCTCCGCGCCCTGCGGATGCTCGGCGAACTCCGCGATACCACCGCGATCCCGGTCCTCGCCGAAGCCCTCGAGGATCCCGATCCGGCCGTGCAGTACCGCGCGGTCGCCGCCCTCAAGGAAGTCAGTGGCCGCGACCTCGGCAACGACGTCAACGCCTGGCGCGCCTGGGCCGCCGACCCGGCCGCAGAGCGGTCGGAGGTGTCGATCGCGGAGCGGTTCCGTCAGCTCTTCTGACGCCATCCTTCTGAAGCGATGCGCTTCCGCGCGTGGCGCGATCCCCCACAGCGGAGGATCACCCGCGCCATCCCCGGCACGGTCTCCCTGCGCGGACCACCACCCTTCATCGGCAACGTCGACCGGGCCGGATGTACCCGGGCGGCAACCTGGTGAACGTGGGTGGAGAACCGGCGCCGTGGCAACGATCCACGGCTCGGGCCGGCCGATATCGCCTGCACCGATATCAGCCCAACTCCGGCCCCGCCGCCGGCTTCCCCCCGAGACAGTCGTGTCGCGCAGCCGTCCGAATCTGATCCGCCTCGCCTACGCCGCGGCCGGCGGTGTCCTCCTGCGGTGTCGGTCCCGTGGTTGGATCATCCTCGCCGTCGCCGGCGGGCTGGTGGCAATGACCACCGTCTGGGCGGCGCCGGCGGGCAGTCGCAACGGTGGGCGCCGGCTGTTCGAGGCCTTCGGACGCAAGTCGAACGACACGCCACCGCAGGCGTTCATCGCCGCCCCCACGCCACCTCCGCTGACGGTCGTCGCGCCGAAGCCGATTGAGACTCCGGACGAGCGCGCTGTCGATCCCGCCACGCCGCCGGCAGTTCCCACGCTGCCGACCACCTGGGGTGAGGCGGTCGACACGCTCGCGGCCCTCCGTGAGACCGCGATGCAGGTCGGCATCGCCGCGATCTCCTCCGGCACGACCCCGGCTGCCGCGAAGCCGACCGTGCCGACGGCGACGACCACGACGGTGGCCTCCGGGAGCACCGCCACCGTCGCACCGCCACCGCGCGTGATCCCGGCAGGCAGCGCCGCCCCCCCGCCGGCCACGCAGCGCATGGCCCGCCTGCGGCAACGGATCGCGCAGACGCTCGCCACCTACCAGCGGCGGCCGCTCAACACCGCCGCGCACACCCCCTGGGAGGTGATGCACGGCTTCATCGCCTTCGGCATCCCGACGAAGGTCCGGGTCGGTGGGCCGGGTGGCGACCTCGTCAATTCGATCGGCTGGATGAACATGGGGGGGCGCTGCCGAGGCCAGGTGATGCTCGGCACCGACGGCGAACGGCTGGTGGCGATGCGCGGGGTTGGGGTGCAGGGGCACGCCGCCCAGTACCTGGCGATCCTCGCCCAGTGCCGCGTCGCCCTCAACTCGCCGATCACGCTGCAGTCGCGGTCGTTCACGGTCGCCGATCTCGTCGCCGAGGAGCAACTCGCCTGCCGTGCGGGCACCGAACTGACCTTCGCGCTCATCGGGCTGGCCCATTACCTGCCCACCGACAGCGTGTGGACCGCCCGCGACGGCGGCGAATGGTCGCTGGAGCGCCTCGTCGCCGAGGAGATCGAGCAGCCGATCCGCGGTGCCCCCTGCGGCGGCACCCACCGTCTCTTCGGGCTTGCCTACGCCTGCCAGCGGCGCGTGCGGGCGACCGGTGGGCTTGACGGCCACTACCGCCGGGCGGATCAGTTCGTGCGCGACTACCAGGACTTCGCCCTGACGAAACTGCAAAACCGTGACGGCTCGTTCAGCACCGAATGGTTCAAGTATCCCGCCGACCGCGAAGACGACATCGATCGCAAGGTGCAGACGACCGGGCACATCCTCGAATGGCTCGTCGGCTCGCTCGATCAGCAACGCCTCTACGAGCCGCGGGTGATGGCGGCCGCCGAGTTCCTCTCCGCCGCGCTGCTCCGCGAGCCCTCGCGCGAGTGGAAGATCGGTCCGCTCGGGCATGCGCTCCACGCGCTCACGATCTACCAGGAGCGGGTCTGGGGGGTGGTTCTGCCCGGCGGGATTGCCGCCTTCCAGGGTCCGATGAAGGCGATCGATGCCACCACGGCTCGGCAGCCCAGCGGCGGGCGCACGATCCGCTGACGAGGCGGCCCAGCGGTCTGCGCCGCTGCTCGAACCGGGCCCCGGTCCTTGAACCTCGGCAACGGGCTCCGTAGGCTTCCCCGGCGGTCCCTCATCGGTGGGCACCGCACCGGGGATCGGTCGATGGCACCCGCCTCACGTCAGCCGCAGTGGGAACAGCTTCTCGATGAGGCGGTGCGCCTCTGCGTCGCGACCGGCTCCGATGCCGTGCTCGTGCTGGCGGAGGAGCCGCTCGACTGGCAGCAGATCCGCGACATCGCAGCCGGGATGCCGGTGCTGGTGGCGGCCGACGACGAGGCCCATCTGGCGGGCGCCGCCGAGGGGGGCCTGTCGAAGGTGCTCCTCGACGTAGCCGGACTCCCCGTGCAGGAGCGGCTCGCCCAGGCCCTGCTCGAATGCGTGGCGGCGGAATTGATCCCGCCGCAGGCGCAGGTGGTGGCGGTCTACAGCGGATTCGAAGCGGGCACGATCGACTCGGTGAGCGTCCTCAAACTCGAGGAGCACCTCGGCCAACTCACCAGTCGCGATCTCCGCAACCTCGAGACGAAGGTGCCGCTCGAGACCCTCAAGCTCGTCGTCGACGTCGCAGTGGAGATCGGCCGCGAGGGGCGCGAGGGGAAGCCGGTGGGCACGCTGTTCGTCGTCGGCGACACGCGCAAGGTGCTCCAGTCGAGCCACTCGACAGGTTTCGATCCCGTCCGCGGCTACGCCCGCGGTGAGCGCAACCTCTCCGATCCACGCGTCCGCGAGGGGATCAAGGAGATCGCCCAGCTCGATGGCGCTTTCATCGTCGGGCCCGACGGCACGGTGGAGGCGGCCGCCCGCTACATCGACGCCTCGGCGGAGAACGTCTCGGTGGCGAAGGGGCTCGGCGCCCGCCACTGGGCGGCGGCGGCGATCACCCGCCGGACGCGCTCCGTGGCGGTGGCGGTGAGCGAGACCAATGGCACCGTCCGCCTGTTCCAGAACGGCGAGGTGGTTCTCCGCATCGAGCCCTTCCGCCGGGCGATGAAGTGGAAGGACTTCGAGTACGAACCGCCGGCATCGAGCGACTGACTACCGGACCGGCGGCTCATTCTGTCAACGCCACTTCCACGCCGGTTTGCTCTGCCGATTCCACGCAGGCCATCATCACCCGCTGGATCGCCAGCGACACCGCCGGCCAGCGCGGGTCGGGAACGCCGCCGATCACCACCTGCGAGAACGCGCGGAACAGGTTCGTCTCCTGCGCCGTGGAATGGGAGCTGGCGAATTCGGCGACCGCGATCCGGCGGTCATGACGCTCCATGTCGAAGCGGCAGACGTCGTTCACGAACGCGGGCTGCGAGACGGTGAACTCCACCTCGTTGCCGACGTACGGGAGGACGAAGTCGTCGAGCCGCACGCTGCCCCGTGATCCGCCGACCGACACGAGCTGCTGGTTGGCCATCCGGAACGACGTGAAGAACGACGCCGACACCCCCGCGCCGTCGTCGAACAGCAGTTCGCCGGAGAACTCCACCGGCACCGGCGCCCCGCCGCGGGTCGAGGCTCCCGACCGCAGCAGCCGACCGGTGACCCGGGTGGGGAGACGGTGGTGCATCACCCAGAGGATCATCCCGATCGTGTACCAGCCAAGATCGCCCAGGCAGCCGAGCGGCTCGAGTTCGGCGTCCATGCGGATGTTGGCCGTCGCGAAATCGTCGGGGGCGTTGAAGGTGAATTGGCTGACGATCCGACGGATCTCGCCGATCGTGGCGGGGTCGTCGAGAACCGCCCGGAGCGGCTCGAGCCGGCGGCTGTGCATCCACATCACCCCGTCCATGAACTGCACGTTGGAGGCGGCGCAGGCGGCGACCATGCTCTCCAGTTCAGCGACACTGGCGGCACAGGGCTTCTCGCAGAGCACGTGCTTCCCCGCGCGCGCCGCCTCGACGGCCCATTGCCAGCGGAGTGCCGTGGGGAGGGGGATGTAGATGGCGTCGATGTCCTCGCACGCCAGCAGCTCCTCGTAGGAGCCCATCGCCCGCGGCGGCGGGTCGAGCGGCACGGTCGACTGGCACCCGGCGATGAACGCCCGGGCACGGTCGCGATCGCGGCTGGCGACGGCGACCAACCGGGAGTTGCCGGCGTTGCGGATGGCCAGCCAGTTTTTCCGGGCGATCGCCGCCGTACCCATGATGCCGTAGCGGCAGACTGTCGGGGGCATGTCTCGTTCCCTTTGGGGTGGAGCGCGGGTTTGTACCACACCGGCGGCGGCGGCACAGCGCACGGCCCGCCCGCCGCTATGCTGACGGGGACCCGATGACCGCCTCCCACCCCACCACCACCGATCCTGATCTCACCGGCCGAACGGTCTGGGTCATCGACACGCTCTCCCGGGTCTACCAGCGGTTTCACGCGGTGCCGGAGATGTCGAGCCCGTCGGGCACGCCGGTCAACGCGGTCCACGGTTTTGCCGAGGACCTGCTCAACATCCTCCAGAAGCGGAAGCCCGACTATCTGTTCTGCGCGATGGACGCGCCGGGACCGACGTTCCGGCACGAGAAGCAGGCCGACTACAAGGGGACACGGGCCGAGATGCCCGCCGACCTCGTGCCCCAGATCGGGCTCGTCCGCGAGCTCTGCGCGACGATGGGCATCCCCTGCCTCGAGTGCCCCGGCTACGAGGCCGACGACATCCTCGCCACGTTTGCTGCCCGTGTCACCGCCCGCGGTGGCCAGGTGGTGCTCGCCACCTCCGACAAGGATGCCCGCCAGCTCCTCTCCGACCGGGTGCGGATCCTCAACCTGCGCACCGACGCGATGCTCGGGCCCGAAGAGCTCCGCGCCGAATGGGGCGTGCGGCCCTCACAGGTGGTCGATTGGCTGGCGCTCGTCGGCGACAGCGCCGACAACGTCCCTGGCGTGCCCCTCATCGGCCCGAAGGCGGCGACCGATCTCCTCACCACCTTCGGTGACCTCGACACGCTCCTCGCGCGCTGCGGCGAGGTGGCCGGGGCGAAGAAGCAGGAGAACCTCCGCACCCATGCCGACGTCGCCCGCTCGAGCCGCGAGATGATCCGCCTGCGCAGCGACGTGCCGGTCGAGATCCCGTGGGACGAGGGGCGGCTCCATCTCCCCGACGGCGAGCGCCTCGGCCAGTTCTTCGAGTCGCTCGGATTCCGGCGGCTGCTCGGGGTCGTCCGCCGTGTCGCTCCCGCGGCACCGCGACCGCCGGTCCGTGAGGGAAAGGCTCCCGATCGGCAGGGGCAGTTGTTCGGCAGCCCCGATCCCCCCCCGACCACCGTCCCCCCGCGCACGGGAGAGGTCGTCGGTTCGCTCGTCCCCGCCGACGATGCGGCCCTCGCCGCGCTCGTCGCCAGACTGCAGGGAGAAGGTGATCTCGCGGTCGCCGTCGCCCTTCCCAAGGGCGCCACCCGGTTGGCCATGCCGCTGGGGCTGGCCCTGGCGTCGGCGGCGACCTCCGTCTGGATCGACGGGCCACTGCTCACCGGTGCGGGTGCCGGCCGCCGGGCCCTCGCCGCGCTGCTCGACGATGCGGGGGTCGGCAAGCAGGGGCATGACCTCAAACGCCAGGAGGTCGCCCTCCGCGCTGCGGGCCTCGGTCTCCGCGGTGGCCGGTTCGACACGATGCTCGCTGGCTACCTGCTCCACGCCGGCCGCCGTGACTTCCCCCTGGAATGGCTCGCCCGCGCCACCCAGGGCGGCGGTGCGGCGCTCCCGGACGACGACGCCGACTCCGAGGCGGCGCCTGCCGATCACCCCGGCACCGCGGCCGCCGCCGTGGCGGCCTGCCGCTCGATCCGCGATCTCGTGACGCTCCTCGCCGCGCGGCTCGACGACCTCGGCCTCCGCCGGCTCCACGACGAGGTGGAGCTGCCGCTCGCCTCGCTCCTCGCCGAGATGGAGGTCCATGGCATGCGGATCGAAGCCGCGGCCCTGGGGCGGCTCTCCGGCCGCTATGCGGAACGCCTCGGGGAACTGGAGCACGAGATCCACGCGCTGGCCGGCCATCCCTTCGCGATCGCCTCGCCGATCCAGGTCCGCGGCGTGCTGTTCGACGAGCTCGGCCTCCCGGTCGTGAAACGGACGAAGACCGGTGCCAGCACCGATGCCGAGGTCCTCGAGGAACTCGCCCCGCTCCATCCGCTGCCACGGCTCCTGCTCGAGCACCGTCGGTTCGCCAAGCTGAAGAGCACCTACGTCGACGCCCTCCCGCTGCTGGTCGAACCCGCCACCGGCTGCGTCCACACGACGTTCAACCAGACGGTCGCCGCCACCGGGAGGCTGTCGTCGAGCGATCCGAACCTGCAGAACATCCAGATCCGCACCGCAGAGGGGCAGCAGATCAGGGCGGCCTTCCTTCCCCGGCACCCCGGCCACCGGTTCGTCGCGGCCGACTACTCACAGATCGAACTGCGGATCCTCGCCCATCTCTCCGGCGACGCCGCCATGAGGAAAGCGTTCGCGTCGGGGGCCGACATCCACGCCAGTACCGCCGCGGCGGTGTTCGGCGTGCCGGAGACGGGCGTCACCGCGGAAATGCGCCGGGCGGCGAAGGCAGTGAACTTCGGCATCCTCTACGGCCAGAGCGCCTTCGGCCTCGGCAAGGCCCTGGGCATTCCCCAGGCCGACGCGGCGACGTTCATCGCCGCCTATTTCCGCACCTTCGCCGGCGCCGAGGCCTTCATGGACGACTGCCTCGACCGCTGCCGGCACGACGGCCACGTGACGACGATGCTCGGGCGACGGCGGACGATCGACAAGGTCCGCGACCGGAGAGCCCGGCGGACCGCGGCCGGGGTCTTCAGCCTCACCCTCCCCGAGCGCACGGCGGTGAACACCGTGGTCCAGGGATCGGCCGCCGACCTCATCAAGCTGGCGATGCTCCGGGTCCGGCGGCGGCTCGACACGGTCTCCCGGGAGGCGGCGATCGTCCTCCAGATCCACGACGAACTGCTCCTCGAGGTGCCGCCAGACGATACCGACGCCGTGGCGGCGGCGTTGGTGGAGGAGATGAAGGGGGCGATGACGCTCGACGTGCCGCTGGTGGTCACGGTTCACTCCGGCCGCACGTGGGCGGAGTGCGAGAAGGGGTGACAGGGGCGTTGCGCGCGGGGGGCGGACCATGCCGGTGGTGGGGCTGACGGGATTGATCGGCGCGGGCAAGTCGACCGTCGCCCGGCAGTTCGGCGACCTCGGCGCCATCGTGGTGGACGCCGACGCCATCGCTCACCGTGTGCTCGACGAACCGGCGCTGCGCGCCGCCGTGGCCGCGCGATTCGGCCCCGGGGTGATCGCCGCCGACGGCGCCGTGCGCCGGGGAGCGTTGGCGGAACGGGTGTTCGGTCCCGATGCCGCGCACGAGGCGGCCCTCACCGACCTCGAGGACCTGGTGCATCCCCCGGTCCGCGCGCGGATCGCAGCGGCGGTGGCGGAGGCGTTCGCGGCACCGCGGGGCACGCGACCACCGGTCGTGGTCCTCGACGTGCCCCTGCTGGCGCAGTCGGGGTTCGGGGCACGGTCCGACATGGTGGTGATCGTGACCTGCGCCGAGGGGCTCCGCCGGGAGCGACTGGCGGCGCGGAAGCTGTCGTCCGGGCAGCAGGCGGCGCGCGAGGCTGCCTGGCAACGGGCGTTCGCCCGGGCCGGTGCCGGGGCGTGGCCCGTGGAGCGGACGCGTACCGTGGATACCTCCGTGGGGTTGGCGTATACTCTCAATCAGGTCGATCGGCTCTGGTCCGAGCTTGTCGGGGGCCTCCCCGCAGGAAGGCCGGCAGAGGGCGTTTCACCGGAGTGATGTCCGGAGGATCCGCTGACCGGATGCACCATTGTGCGGCGGATTCACTTTGCGGTGGATCCGACTTTCAATGGTTCCGATTTGAATGGTTCTGCGGCGGGTCCGGCCCGTCATGAGCCGATCGCCCTCCCGCCACGATCTCATCCGCGTCCCCACCGGCCCGTGACGTCGCGTCATCGGCCTCCGCCGTCTCCGGCCCTGCCCTGACATCGGGTTGCCGACCCATCGCGCCCCCAGAGGTCGCGCCCCGCCTGCCCACCCCGAGGTGCCCGTTGTCAGCCACCGATCCCGACACCGACGCCGGGCACCTCGACGACGAGCCGATGTCGCTCGCCGAGGAGATCGCCGCCGAGGTCCGCGACGCCGAGGCGGGCAACCGCGAGATCTCCGTCACCGCCCACTACGACGCCCTCAAGAAGGGCGACACGCACATCACCGCCCTGCAGAAGATGAGCATGGCGGAACTCATCGAGCTGGCCCGGCGCGAGGAGGTGGGCGACATCACCGGTGTCCCGAAGCACGAGTTGGTGTTCCGCATCCTCAAGGAACGGGTGAAGCTCAACGGGCTGATGTTCGGTGAGGGCACCCTGGAGATCCTCCCCGACGGATTCGGCTTCCTCCGCAGCCCCGACTACCACTACCTCTCCTGCCCGGACGACATCTACGTGTCGCCCAGCCAGATCCGCCGCTTCGGTCTGCGCAACGGCACGAGCGTCGCCGGGCAGATCCGACCGCCGAAGGAGAGCGAACGCTACTTCGCCCTGCTGCGCGTGGAGGCGATCAACGGCGAGGATCCGGGGAAGCTCTCGACGCGCGTCTTCTTCGACGACCTGACACCACTCCACCCCGACCGCCGGATCGTCATGGAGACGACCCCGGAGGAGGTCGCGATGCGGGCCGTGGACCTGATCGTGCCGATCGGTTTCGGCCAACGCGGCCTGATCGTCAGCCCGCCGCGGGCCGGGAAGACGATCCTCATGCAGAAGATGGCGCGGGCGGTGCTGACCAACTATCCCGAGGCCTACGTCTTCATGCTCCTCATCGACGAGCGACCGGAGGAGGTCACCGACATGGAGCGGCAGGTGAAGGGCCCATCCTGCGAGGTGATCAGCTCGACGTTCGACGAAAACGCCGCCCGCCACATCCAGGTGGCCGAGATGGTCATCGAGAAGGCGAAGCGGCTCGTGGAGTACGGCCGCGACGTCGTCATCTTCCTCGACTCGATCACCCGGCTCGCGCGGGCGTGGAACTCGGAGGTGCCCAACTCCGGGAAGATCCTCTCCGGCGGCGTCGACGCCGCGGCCCTGCAGCGCCCCAAGCGGTTCTTCGGCAGCGCCCGCAAGGTGGAGGAGGGGGGATCGCTGACGATCATCGCCACGGCGCTGGTGG
>SXGQ01444802.1_pt1 | contig 27962 bp, 25 predicted proteins | sample 3178371 | NCBI WGS metagenome assembly SXGQ01 (sample SAMN11356859, study PRJNA531348) | freshwater metagenome | isolation source: freshwater sample F1-20 | place: China: Fuxian Lake, Yuxi | collected 2017-12-25 | reverse complement strand
GTTTGTCTGTTGGTTTGGCTTGTGTGAGGTGATTCCTGCGGTTGGTGCGGTTGCTGTTTGTGACGGATATTCCGGCTGCGCAGGACGGGTGTTTCAGTAAAGGACAGGAATACGATCAGGACAGCAGTCGGAAATGCATAACTTATTTACAGGAGCTATTATACACTACCCTGGTATTGCTGGTTTGGATTCTCTCTGCGTCTGAGGAGACTGGTCCATGACTATTCTGGAAGGCATGGTATTTCGCAGGTGGACATCGTCCGACGAGACGGCGGTGATGGATTTCCCAACGCACTGGAGTGTTGTCAGTCAGTCGCCGCAGGGGACTGCGGTACGTTTTACCGCTCCACAGGACGACGATGTGTGGCTGGAACTGATCTGCATGCCATTTTCAGTTCCATCATCGCTGTACGACGGCGAAGCGGATGTGCTGGCACTGCTTGAGCGAACTCTGCAGTATGGACCGGGTACTCAGATTTTGGGACGCAGTTCGCTGTTCGTGTATCTGGCCAGTTCAGCTCGTACCGGAGACGGGCATCTGTCGTGGGCCACGATGCACATGGACAGGGTGGTGTATTTTCAGACGGGCGGTGATCCCCAGCGGGCTCGTTACTTTCTGCCGGTCTTTGAGCGGATGCTGCAGTCCTTTCGACTGCATTTGTCAGATGGTTCTGAGGTGGCCATGCTGCTGGGTGATGTGCTGAAGGAACTGGCGGCCGCGGCTCCGCAGTCGAATCCAAAGTTTGCGGGCGATCATCTTGACGTGGGCTCGCTGCAGATTCGAGTGGACAATCTGGCATTGCTGATTCGCCGGATGCCGGACCAGCGAAGTCGACTGATCCGTGAATTTGTGCAGACGACTGTTGCGACTCTGAATTCCACTGCCACGATGGCTCAGGAGCCCTGGCGGCTTGTCCGCAAGTCGATTTTTCCGATGGTGCGTCCGGAGGGAATTCTGCAGCAGTCAGTGCCGCAGGATGTTGAGCAGTTGTCGGCGGCGGACAGGGTGCGGCTGCAAATGTTGTCCACGCCGTGGCTGGCAGGTTTGGTGATCTGCTACGCGATTGACAGCGAGAGGACTCTGCGTTTTGTCCAGCACCATGATCTGGAACGCTGGGGGCTGGACCCGGACGTTGTGAAGCGGCAGGCGCTTCGCAACCTGGCGAAGGTGCGGGGCCCGGTTTTCAGTACGATGTGTGTTGAGAAGGCTCAGTTTCAGGTTGCAGAAGTCACAGACAACGATCTGCCAGCTCGTTCCTGCTGGCTGTTGCATCCGGATCTGCACCAGTCACTGCAGCGGATTTTCCGGGGGCCGTCGTGGGTGGCGGTGCCATCGCGTGATTCACTGCTTGCCTTTAGTGCGAATTCCGCGATGCGGGCGGGATTGCAGCAGCGGCTGATTGAAGATTATCGATCCAGCAGTCACAGTATTTCTGATCGATTGTTTGAGGTGCGACCGGACGGTGTTGTGCTGGCCTGATATGTCAGGCGGTGTGGGGACGAAATGGTGAAGCGACGTGCGGGTGAACAGGAAGGCCCGAGGCTGTTGGCGGGAGGCAATCCGCAGATGGCGAAAGGGGACGGCGATGCCGTTGTGCAGCAGTGGATTTCTGCGATCCCGGGCTGGAAGCAGGATGTGGGGCGCCGGCTGGACGCACTGATTGTTTCTGCGGTACCTGATGTTCGCAAGGCCGTTCGCTGGAATACTCCGTTTTACGGGCTTGTAGGCAACGGCTGGTTTATGGCATTTCACTGCCTGACGAAGTACGTCAAGGTGGCCATTTTTCAGGGAACATCGCTGAATCCAGTGCCACCGGTCTCATCAAAGCAGCCGAACGTGCGGTATGTGCATTTGACGGAGACAGAGGCGATTGACTGGCAGCAGATTGGGGATTGGGTCCTGCAGGCCAGCCGGCTGCCAGGCGACCGATTGTTCTGACGGATTTTGGTTGATGTGTGCAAGCGAGTGCGATCCTGCGCAGGCTAGCTAAGCAGCGACAGTTCGTCTCTGCCCCTGCGGGCTGCGGCCTGTCAGTATGTGTCTGATGGTGGCTGCCAGGGGTGTGTTTTGTCTCTCGCGTCCTGCCCATCCCACGGTGCCTTGCGAGGCCCATGCCCGAGGTCGTGATGGGTTTAGCCGAGGGCGACTCCGATAATGCGGCTTCGCTGCAGTGGCGTCGCTGCGGAGTCGAGCATGCCAAGTGACGTGCTGGTCCACCAGCCGACCATCGACGTGTTTTCGCTCAGCAGGCCTGGGGCAGCCAGAATCAGACTACGAGTTCCGCTGGCGACTCGACTGTTCATCATCGTCTCGGGAGTTCCTGCACTGCCGGAGCTCATGACCCGTGCTGCTCCGTTGCGGAACGTCATGGCCACGACCGCTTCGGTTACGCCATCCCCGTTCAGGTCCGCTGTTGACAGCGTCATGCTGGTCAGAGTGCCATTCTGCCGCTGCAGGGTGCGGGCGTCCCGGTCACTGATCAGAGTCCTTCGCGTGATCTGCTGTGGAGTTCTGCTGTCGACGTCCATCATCGCCATGGCGACTCCGCCACCGGCAGTGCGGCCCACGACAACGATCTCATCGGAGTCCTCGTTGACGGCAACTTGTGGCGTACCGGTCATGCCCCTCATCGTCATGGACATTTCCACAGCCCCCGTGCTGCTGTCTACGGCACGCAACTCGTATCCGCGAGGAGTACTGGCGGCCACGACCATCTCTGCTTTACCATCGTCATCGAGGTCACCGATTGTGAGATCCATGGGACCTGAAAATCGGCTGCCAAAGGGACGCATCACGGTATCGGTCAGCAGCCCTCCCCATGCGTTGAATGATCGCATCCGACGCTCGCCACCTGTCTGCAATACCACAATCTCCATGAAACCGTCACTGTCGAGGTCGGCCACCTCGACGATCGAATCGGCTGCGGCTCTCGAGAAAACCTCAAACTGCGAAATCAACCCCATGGTTTCAGCGTTGATCACTTCAAGGTTTGTGGTGCTGGTGGTTGTGCTGAGGATGGCCAGAATCGGTGGCATCACATTCACTTCAACTCGCCCCTGAGCCTCCACGCCGGCGGAATTCCGCACCGTGTAGGCAATCACGTCGGTACCCATGAATCCGGCAGGTGGCTGATAGACCAGTTGCTGTGTTTCCGGATCAATGAACAAGGTGGCCTGCGAGTGTCCGCCAAGTTGGCTGTCCACGAGTTCCATGGTTTCCGTCGGAACGCCGGACGCGTCATTGCCGAGGACATCCAGGAACGTCGGTGCGGTACTGTTGCGCACAGAGAAGAAGTCGTCAACGGCCTGCGGAGCGAATTCGGGCTCAGTAACCTTCAGCGTCAGCGATCTGTGGTCTGTACCCACATTGACTCCGATCCCTGAGTAAAGGAAGGAGCCCACGACAAGCTCGACGCCCTCGGGAGCAGAAAAGCCTCGTTCGGGTACATAATCCAGGTCTGCCAGGAGGGCGTTAACACCCTCAATTGAACCGAAGACCCAGGCTGTGCCGCCACTGGAAGGATAGAGCTCGGCATCGGACCGCACTGTGTCGGTCGTAAAGTCCCCGGGGAACTGCAGTCCGGAAAAGCTTTCGGACAGGAATTGCCAGCGCAGCAGAACTCCAACGGATGCTGGGAGCGTCCCCGTGTAGTTCACCCTGATTGCCGGAGTGCCGTCGGGAGCCCGCAAAGCCGAGGTAACTCCGGCTGCGGCGATCACTTCGGGAACCGTCTGCACCTGCCACGTGTACGGCGAGGACTCCTGGTCAAAGTGTACGAAGACGCCAGCAGTCGCCGTCTGGCCCTCGGCGTCTGTCACCGTGTAGCTGAAGTGGCCGCGTCCGCGAAACTCCGCAGCTGGTGTGAAACGCACTGTGCCCGATCCTGGGGCAGCATCCGGCAATAATTCAGCCCTGCCGAAAACGGTACTCTCAAGATCTGTGATTCGCATCCCGGTACCGATGTCATTTTCCAGCACATTGACGGTCACTGCAGGAAAGCTGGCAGCATTGGCGGGAAGCATAGTCTGCACAAAATCGGGCATCAGGCTTAGTGCTGAGAGTACTTCACGAACCTCAAGTTGCTCAGCCGTGAAATTTCGCCGGTTGCGATTTTTACGGGACATTTGTGCTTTCCTGAAGAATGACAAGCTGCCGAACCCTGAATCTGCTGGACGACTGCACCGCAATTTCCATTAGAAATCCCGGGCAAATGTGACCGATTGAGCGGGCCGGGACTTTTACCCGAGGCGTGTTGGTGTGAGACTTGCGATTTTCTATGCGGCGTATCGTATTTAACGATATGCAAGTGAGTTTTTCGAACGGGTGCGTGGCATGATTCGCTTGTTGATGGCCTGTTATGTGCTGCTGACAGGATCTGCAGTGGTTTTTGTGGAGGGGTCTGAGCGTCCGCCGAACATTATCCTGGTGCTTGCGGATGACCTTGGTGTGGGGAATGTGGGCTGTTATGGCTCGGACCGTTACCGCACACCGCATATCGACCGACTGGCTGAAACCGGACTGAGGTACACGCGGTGCTTTACTGCTCCTTTGTGCGGCCCGTCGCGGGCCTTGATCATGACGGGGCGTTATGCATTTCGGACGGGAGCGACGAATCAGGATCGAGTGGGCAGGCTGAAGACTGCGGAGGAGGTGATGTTGCCTGCGTATCTGAAGCAGGCCGGGTATTGCACGGGTGCTTTCGGCAAGTGGAACCAGTTGCCGCTGCAACCATCTGACTGGGGGTTTGATGAATACCTGCGGTTCAGCGGCAGCGGTGTGTATCGGAACACAGATGGGAAGGTCGAATCGTATGTGGTGAACGGGGAAACTCGTCGGCTGCGGGCAGATCAGTACATGCCTGATTTGTTGCATCAGCAGGTTACGGATTTTATCGGTCGTCATCGGGACCAGCCCTTCTTTGTGTACTATTCGATGTCCAGTGTGCATGGCGAATTGTTGCCGACGCCGGACAGTCCGGCTGTGGGTGCAGACCTGATGGCGGACAATGTCCGTTACATGGACAAGCTGATTGGTCAGTTGGTGTCTGAACTGCAGCAGCAGAAACTGCTGGAGAGTACAGTGATCGTGTTCATGGGGGACAACGGAACCGGCAAGGCACAGGCGGACAGTGCCACGATTGGCGGTCGTCGGCTTGTGGGTCAGAAGGGGACGATGCAGGAGGGTGGTGGGCTGGTGCCGCTGATCGTGAACTGGCCGGGTGTGATTGCTGGCGGGCGGGTGGCTGACGGTGTTATGGATTCATCGGATTTTGTGCCGACATTTGCGGAGCTGTGTGGTGTGTCGCTGCCGACGGATCGAGTAATTGACGGGCGCAGCCTGCTGGCTCAGTGGCGTGGCCAGCAGGCATCGCATCGTGCCTGGGCGTTTGTGCAGCTGGCTCGCAACTGGTACGTCCGTGAGGCTCAGTGGAAACTGAATCAGGCGGGTGAATTGTTTGATATGAGTGGAGCACCATATGCGGAGCAACTTGTTTTGCGGGAGTCCGACACAGCGGTGTCCGGGCAGGCGCGGCAGCGATTGCAGGCTGTACTGGACCGGCTGAATCCGGCGGGCGGGATTTTGGACGACGGAGACGGCAGCGGACGTCATGCGGGGCGTGACAGCAAGGGCAAATCTGGGGATTAGTGGTGTATTCCGGTGGCAGTGGGGCAGGCTGTGTGCGTTTTTTCCTGATTCTTCAGGAACGACGCCTAGACGGAGGTTGAGCGAAGCTGCGCCCGGTATTCGCATTGCGATCAGTACGGAATGCAGGGGGGATTTTTTGCGGGGGATTTGCGGGGCACTGCCGGGCAGCGACTGAGGGTTCTGAGGGGCTGTGCCGGGCCTGAGATGGCGAAACGGCAGCGGACAAGCAGCTGTTTTCAATGACAAAGGACGCGGAGGGCATCGAGTCTGCGGGAGCATGCGAGAGAATCCAGCGAGGTTGGCCAAAAGTCCGGCGACGGTGCTTTGCGGGTGTTTGCCGTGATTTTCCTGCGTTTCGCCATCCCAGGCTGGGAGTGGCTGCAGAATCGCCGGGTGAACCCGGCTGGCTTGTTTGTGCAGAACCGGGGGGCTGCTTACACTGCAGATGACTCGGTGCTTCAGCCGTGTTTCTCCCACAATTTTCCGGAGTCGTCCATGTCGCAGTTTTCTCGCCGCAGCCTTCTGCGGGTCTCGACTTTTGCCGCTGCTGCTGTTGCCTGTGGTGGCGTTTCCCGTTCCGTTTTTGCTGCTGAGAAAGCAGCGCCGAAACTGGGAATTCAGTTGTATTCGCTGCGCGGGTATTCTCGCGACGAAGCCCTGAAGCATGCAAAGGAGCTGGGTTTTGAATCGGTGGAATTCTACAGCGGGATGCTGGCTCTGAATGCTCCGGATGCCGAGATCGCTGCTGTCCGCAAGCAGGTGGCGGACATGGGCATGACCATTTCCGCTCATGGCGTGAATCGTCTGACGAAGGATGGCGCTGAGAATCGCAAGGTGTTCGAGTTTGCGAAGAAACTGGGCATTTCATGCATCACTGCGGATCCTGATTTCGATGCTTTTGATAATCTGGATGAACTGGTGAAGGAGTTTGATATTCGTGTAGCGATTCACAACCACGGTCCGACTCATCGCTACAACAAGGCGATTGACGTTCTGCGAGTGATTGAAAAGCGTGATGTGCGTATTGGTGCGTGTGCCGACCTTGGGCACTACATTCGGTCGGGTCAGAGTGGTCCTGAGGTGATTCGCATTTTGAAGGGGCGGCTCTACGGTATTCACCTGAAGGACTTTGCTGAGATGAAGGACCGCACGAAGGGCGTGATTCTCGGCAAGGGGCATTTGAACGTGGAGGCAGTGTTCACGGAGCTGCAGCAGGTCGATTTCCCGGCGAACGGAGCTTTGTCGCTGGAGTATGAAGAGAACGAGAAGAATCCGATTGCGGATATTCGCGAGTGCTATGCGGTTGCGAAGCCGGCGATGAAAATCTTTGCCGCCAATTGATTTGGTAACCGGTCGGGGCAGAACTTTTGACGGGCACCGGGGGCGACATCCGGTGCCCGTGCTGCATCAATCGCCACGCTGCCCGGGAGAACGAAACCGCCCGAATTCGTAGCCGCGAAGCTGGTCGTGCTTGGTCTGCCGACCGGCCGTCCGTTTACGCCAGCGGACAAAGGCTGAAGGCTGCAGCACGCGTCGCATCAGTGCGATGACCTGACCGTTCGAAAGCCCGAACTGCCGTTCGATGGCATCAAACGAAGTGCGATCCTCCCAGGCCATGCGCACGATGCGATTCTGGTCTTCCGCAGACAATTCGGGTCGGTTTGATGGTTTTTCGCGATGCGACATGTGCAGATTCCGGTGCTGCCTGCTGGGAGTCAGAAACGCCCTGGGGCGTTTTAGGCAGGCTGCACTGGAATTCAATGCCTGGACTGTGGCAACGACTGCTGGCTTGTCAAACAGGATGAGCCGGTTAGGATTGCGGCATCCACTGAAGTTGTCACTGAAATTCTCGAGAAAACTGATGCGAATTCTGTTTGCTGCGACTGTGATTTGGCTGACGAGCAGTGGCTGGTTGACGGCTGCGGACGGGGTGGGGCGGTACGCAATCATTGTCCGTCAGGGAATGCCCTGGACGCAGGCGGTGGCGGCCTTGCAGCAGCGCTACAGTGGGCAGGTTTTCACGTTCAGAACGGCGGCGGCTGAAGTTCGTTCGGCAGTGGCTCAGTACAAGCCACGGTACGTGTGTTTCGTGTGTGAGCCGACGGAGAATTTTCCCGAGTTTGTGCTGGAGGCGAATCGATTCTGTCGCGAACTGGACTCGGACCCCTATGTGGACGCGATCTGGGGCATTCTGACGGGGTTGGACGAGCAGCATGCGGTGCAGTTGGCTCGTGCTGAGCCGATTGTGGTGCGGCGGGCCTTCACGAAAACTCAGGCTGACTGGCTGGACTGGATTGCTGAGGGTGAATACGTCACTGAATGGACTCGTGACCGTGGCGAGGTTGGCACAAAGCATCCGAAGCAGCAGGTGCAGATGCTCTCAGGCGGGCCAAAGTCAGATGCGGATGACCTGAAGCATGTGCACGGAATGCTGTCGCGGGACGACTTCGATCTGATCATTGGTTCGGGACACGGCGGTCAGCACAACTGGATGCTGATGTATCCGTCGGGTTCGGGATTTTTGACGGCGAAGGAGGGGGCTTTGACAATGACGGCTCCGGGCGTCAGTCTGCCACTGCAGGCCAGTCATCCGAAACTGTATTGGGCGGTGGGCAACTGTCTGACGGGCGAGGTGAATTCACCGCAGAACAGTTTTCGAAATTCGTACGCACTGGCGTGGATGAAGAACGGTGCGAGGCAGTACATCGGAGCCGTGCAGCCGACGTGGTACGAACTGAACTGGAACATGGCGGACTGGTTTCTGAAGCAGGACGGTCGCTGGACGTTTGGGGAATCATTATTTTTGCTGCGGCAGTGGTCACAGTTTGTGCTGGCCGAGAACATTGCGATGGGACAGGATCGGCGGGGGACTGAGTATACCGACGGGATCTTCGTCCTGTACGGGGATCCGGCTCTGGACAGTCGACTGCAGCAGAATCGGGAGCCTGCACTGGACGAAACGCTGCAGGTGGTGCCGCTGGAGCAGCCGGGGCGGGTCAGGATCACCTATCGTGTGAAAGTGAACTTTGTGGGTGCGGGCAACAAGCGTACGGCGGAGAAGTACGACGGATGGCGTATTTTCAGCCATTTGCTGCCGGGAAGTTTCAGCGACGTGCAGATGGAAAAGTCAGACTTTGCGAAGGTCGTTGTTCCGGGTGAAACACTGATTTGGGATGCAGGGACAGGTTTGAAGGTCGGGGATCAGCGTGCAGTAACGTTTACGGCCACGCAGGACAAGTGACAGGCTGTTCAGCGCTGACGCCCGCGGGAAATGGTGCGAGCCCGAGGTGGGTGCAATTGGCGGGCAACAGCGATGTGCTTTTGCACGGCTGGCGTCTGACAGGAACGCCCGGGCTGCCTTTCAGCTCTCAAGGCATTACCGTGCGTCATCCACATAGATCGGGTTTGTCAGGATCCACACCATCTCTGCACCGGCGACATGCAGCCACGTTTCGCATCTGTAGACACCCGGCAGTTCGATCGGAAGATCCAGTTGTGCGCCTGCGGATTCGTGAAACAGGGTCCCGTTGCGCAGCACTTTCCAGCGGCAGGGCAGAGGGCTGTGTCCCTGCAGTCGAGAGTTGTCGGTGAGTTTGGTGCGACTGCCCATGGGCGTCATACCAGCGGCTGACTGGAGCTGGAGCTGAAAGTCCTGTGAGTCTGCCAGCCAGTCGAAGGCCACGAAGCAGCGGCCCGCATCAAGACATTCCCGGACGGCGACTTCACTCAGTTCCGTCAGCAACAGATGCGTGCCGACGTGTCGCAGGCTGTATTCGTAGCGGTCAAGGTACAGTGAGTAGATCAGGTCCCCGGGTTTTCGACCTTGACGCATCTGTTCACTGTCGGGAATCAGGCTGAGGTCAATGTCCAGCAGTTTTTCACCGAGGGCGTCTTCGAGTCGTCCCTGGTCGTCGGCGATCCAGCGAACCCCAAATCCGACGTTTTGATGGGCATCGTTTGCTGCAACTCCCGTGTGTGGGGCTGTTTGACACAGCTGATCGAATCTTCGCAGGTAATCGGCCGGATAGTTTTGGATGGCCCCGATACATTCCTGCGGGTACTTTTGGATCATCGCAGACAGCTGAAACAGTTTGAACGGATTTTTGAGCGTGGCGACGAGATTTTTTTCTTCCTTGAAGTCAGCGTGAGTGTTGTAGATTTCGGTGCCGCTGATGCCAGCGATCTGCCAGTCCATGCGTTCTTCGAGGTGCGACACAAAGATTTGTCCGTCCCGGCCGCGCACGAGGTCGGCAAGTTCCTGTGGCGTCTTCGTCGTGATTCCCTGCAGGCTGAATGTGGGGTAGATGAGGAATCCGGATTGCTCTGCCCCGGGAATCAGCAGAACCCCGTCCTGCAGTCCGCGATGGCCATCTTTGAAAAAGTCGTAATGTTCCGCCGGGTGTTCGGTAAACATCAGCACGGAAGTTCCGGCCTGTTTGGCGGCAGCGACAATGTCTGGCAGCTGGCCGCGGCTGTCGTGCGAAAAGTGTGAATGCACATGCAGATTGGCGCGGTGCTGCTGGTAACCGTCTGAGCGAGGGATGCTTTTTCGCTGGGAGGCGAAGTCTGTGCGAGCCTGCCGGACTGCCTGCAAACGCGAGGTCTGCAGGCGATCCACGGCGTCCTCGGCTAACGTGCTTTCATATTGGACGACAGCCCAGATGCTGATGACTGCGAGTGCCACGTGAGCGAGGCCTGAGTGCCGCGAAGATCCCGTGAATAACATGTGTGGTCCGATGCCGTTCGAAGTTCACTTACCTGGTCCGACAATCAGGGCACCAGCAGTGGCGGAGTCGACTTTACCGGGCTGCGATGTGAGCGGTTCGGTTCGCTGCGTGAGTCATTTCCATTTGAGTATTCATGAATCAGCGTGCTGGTGCGGTCAAAGAGGGACATAAAGCCGACGGCGCAGTATGCTGAAATTGCGAGCGCTGGCAGCAGGTGCCGGTAAACGCCTGGTATCTTGCGGCGGTTTTCAATGAGCAGAATCTGCATACCGCCTCCAAGGCCCCAAAACATAACGCTGAAGGTAGTGACGACTGACATAAATCGATCGTAGTCGGGAAGGTCCTGGTGATGCATGCCCCAGCCGAGAATTGCGATTTCATCAAAAAACGACTTGCAGACGACATAAAACGCAAGAGCCACCAGAGGCAGTCCCCAACTGAGTTCAGGGGACCGGCACAGTCGTGCTGCCAGTCGGGCCCTGAGAGTATTTGCGGGGGCAACAAGTTGAACGCCGCTTTCGGGAACCCAGGGGTTATGATCCCGGTGGTGGTTCTGTTCCATGGCTGGCAGTCTGTTGCAGGTATTTGGTCGAATGGCAGGTGGAGTATCCTGAAGGCGACGCCGATTTTACATCAGGAGTTTACGCTTTCAAAGTGCTCGGGTAAACTGAAGACAAAGGTGCTCTGGCACGGGGGGCCAGGTGATGGGGGATTTGAATTCAGAGACGCAGAGATTCCGCGAAGCTGCGAGGGCGTGGTTCGGCGGGCTGACGGCGTTGGCCATCCTGGTGATTGCACTCAGGATCATTGGGACTTATGGATTCTATTTCCCTCCGAACTTTGATCGCGGATTTTTGCAGGCGCGGCAGGCGTACTTTTGGTCGTCGCTCTACGGTATGGGTTTTTATCTGCACATCATCGGGGCTCCGCTGGCCCTGATCAGTGGTTTGCCGCAATTCAGTCGACTGCTGCTTCGATGGTGGCCGCAGTTCCATCGCTGTCTGGGCAGGATCTACGCAATTTCTGTACTGCTGGCAGCAGCACCGGGCGGTTTTATCATGGGATTTCGCAGTTTTGCTGGTAATCCGGCATTATTTTGTTTTACTTTGATGAGCCTGCTGGTCAGCGCGTTCACCCTGCTGGCGTGGCGTGACGCATTGCGTCGCAAGTTTCAAAGTCATCGTCGCTGGATGATTCGCAGCTATCTGATGATGGTGTCGGCTGTGCTGCTGCGGCTGATCGATCCGTTGCTGCGTGATCTGGGTGTCCCCGATGTGCAGTCGTACGTGTGGTCAGTGTGGCTGAGCTGGGTTCCTTCGCTGGTGATCTTTGAGATTTCAGAGCGAGTGTGGCGTCGTGCTGTGACCTGAGCTGGAAATCTCAGACGCCCAGGGAATACTGCGGACCTCGGCTGGAGTCTTATTGGAGAGCCTTGAGCAGACGTTACTCAAGGAGTTTGCCGTCCTTTGTGATCTCCACTTCCAGCATCTTCCCGGTTTTCGACTGGCCCTTCAGTTCGTAGACGGGCTGTCCGTCTGCGATTTCGGTGTACGCCGCCAGAAACTTCAGGTCGGGGAACTTGTCCTGGGCTGCTTTCATAATCTCCGGCGTTGCTTTCTCCAGCGGCAGCGGTTCCTTTTTTTTCAAATGTCCCGCTGTCACAGCCGGTCAGGGCTGTTCTGAACAGCAGTGCCCCGCAGATCTGCAGTTTGAACGTTCGATTCTCGAAGTTTCGCGGCATGGCATCAATAATCCGTATGCAGGGTTTTCAGCGAACAGAAACTGGACGCCGTTTCCGGTGTGTCTGCTGAAGAACTGACTTGCGTCGGAGCGAGGATCCCCCGGGGCTACGGCGTTCACCGACATGGCCAAGCGTCATACGGGAGCCGTGTTCGGGCACCATCTGGCCGATTCCGTCGCCGGGATCGCCAGCCAGCAATGCTCCTGTCACCGAGCCGGTCAAGGTGGCTTCTCCGAGTCGGTGAGATTTTTTTTCAACAGGGATGGTGTGTGACAACCCGTCGGTGATGTCGCGAAACGGCACTCGGCTGTTTCGGAAAAACACTCCTTCGCCGTCGACGCCAGGTTCAGAAAATCCGTACATGCCCTGGTAATTTGACGAGCCGACATCGCAGATGACATTGAGTGGACGACCCGTCACGATGTCATATTGCCTGGCCGGGCAGAACTGCCGTACATCGTCAGAAGGGCACTGGAACAGCGGAAACGACTGCGTGCGAACTGCAGCGTTGTCCTGTGCCTCGATTCACGTATGAAAACTTATCTGCCGCCAGGCAGCGGATTGTTCCATGTCCGGGAGCAAAAAGCTGAGCCATCCCCAGTCGGGTCCTGTGTCATTGCCGTTTGAGTCATACAGTGAGACGCAGCCGGGCGGGAGTGTGCGGTGTCTGTCATGGTAGTTGTGCAGAGCCAGCCCGAACTGCTTCAGATTTTTTCACTGGGTGCGGCGAGCGGCGTCTCGTGCTGTTCGCGGGCCGGAATCTGGTGACAATCATTTCAGGTCGCAGACGATGGTCTGCGCGTGACGGGTATGTCAGTCACAAAGGGAAACCACTTCACCCTGAGTCAATGCGGCAGCAGCCTCCAGCAATCGCTCGATGTCGGCAAGATGCAAAACGACAATGGGAAGGGTTTCGGAGTACTTGTACAGCAGGACGATGCCATGGCCAGCAAAATGCAATTTGCAGGATTTGGACTCGAGGTACATTTCGCGGTCATACTCCTTTGATTCGTCGCCCAGGCAGTCCCAGGGGCAGTCGGCCAATGCCGCAGGAGCGATTGTTTTCAGGCCATCGAACAAGTCGTGGAGACGAATATCGAGAGCGGCTTCGAAGATGCGATGATGCAGGATCCCAACAACAATCAATTTCTCCCACGCACTGGGACCGGCCTTCGGCAACAGGTCGACAGCGGCGTCTTCAGGCTTGCAAAACGCCTGCCAGTCGCCCAGGGCTTGCCGCAGTGAACTGAGGCAGTCGGGGTCATTTTGAAAAATGATGGCAGCCAACTGCGTCACCAACGTCGCTTCGTTGTCCTCGAAACTATCAGACATGAGTTTTCGCCCGTTGGAACAGCCAAGGGGAACAAAGCAATGCGGTACGCCACTTTTGCGTGGTATCAACAGCAGTTCAGCATGGTTTCGAGCGGGCAGCTCACAGGAGCATCAGAATTCCCATAATGGCAGCGTCGACTGCCGTCAGGTTGATTGAAGGACGGTTCTGACGCATGCATAACGCCCCGTTGTCTAAGGCAGAATCACGGGGCCACGTGCTGACGATTACAGCAGGCTGACGACACGATCGGGCCATTTTACGAAGACCTGCGTCCGTTTCCGCCAGACGGACGTCGAATTCTCGATCGCCGCGGCTCGCAGCACCAGTTGTGCCTCACGGTACTCTCCATCCACATACAGCAGTCCCGGCCTGTCACAGTCACAAAATCAACACGCAGGGGACCGCACGATGCTGCTTCCGTCCGAGGGCAGAATACTTGAGGAACACCTGCCTGACGGGCGGAGTGTGCTGACGCGATTCGCAACGCAGAACGCTGTGGATCACATTGCAGAGCCGTCTGGCATGTTTCTCACTGATTCCGGCAGGGCCGTCGGCATCAGGCATGGTATCGGCCCTGACGTTGACAGGAACTGTAAGCGAGAACAGCGGGAATCGTGCCTCACGAATGTCTGCCTGCTTCAGGCTGCTGAAAGGGGTGGTTGCTGGTGTCGAACTCGCGGAATCCAGACGCAGGATCTGTTGCTCAAATGCTGAGCTGACTGCCACCGGGTACTTCAGTCATCGCTGGTTATCTGCCACCGGTCAGGGCCTGAACGAGCCAGTATGATGGGAGTGGCGTTCGGCACCGGCAACTGCATCACCGACTGCGGGGAAGCGTTTGTCAGGACCCCGATCAGGCAGCGAATGGTCTGGCAATGGGATACCAGCAGCAGGTCATCCGTAACGTACGGCAGATGCTGCAGCAATTCCCTGTGAGCACGCTGCGATACCTCAGTCAGGTTTTCGCCCCCCGGAGCCTTTTGGTGAAAGTCTGCTCGGAATGCGCTGAACTGCGGATTATCTCGGTACTCCGGGAATTGTTCCAGCACATCCTGCTCCGGACGTCCTTCGAACAGGCCCAGCGATCGTTCATTGAATCCGGCGCGGGCCGGAAAGCGAAAGGGTGGCTGGTGAAGTTGTTGCAGCACGAGTTCCAGCGTTTCAGCAGCGCGGCCAAGGCTGGAACTGACGGCGTGAGAGATGCGGTATTTGCTGGATTCTGCGAGGATTCGACCGGCGTCGCGAGCCTGCTGGCGACCGATTTCCGTCAGTGGTGTATCCAGCTGCCCGCAAAAAATGGACTGTGTCTGTTGAGCGGCGTTGATGCGGGATTGACCGTGTCGAAGCAGAATCAGATGTCTCATGTGCAGAATCAAATATCCCAGGTTGGCGAAGTCGCGGTTCGTGTTTGGTGTGTCTGACGATAGTTGCAGGATGCGGAGTGCTCAACACAAGACACTGTCAATGTCTGAAGTGCAGGAGATATTCCAGGGAGTGGTCTGCAGCGGTTGCTCTGTTACACTGGTCAGCTTTCAGCAGCGAATACGGATGAACGGATCGCGACCAGCGTCTCCGAAGCAGAGACAACTCAGTCACGACGGCCAGCCACAGCGAGATTTTCATCAGGTGAATGAGCCGGGCAGCCAGTTGAATACGTGTCTAATGGTTCAATGTGGAGGGTAATGATGCGGCGGGAGACATTGTTCCTGTACTGCTGGCTGGCAGTGAGCCTGCCCACGAATGGTCAGCAGACTGTCGAGGCGGGCAAAGCCGTTGTGCTGGTGGAGGCGGATTCAGCGGGCGGTCGTTTTGGATTTCTCAGAATCCCATTGCCAGCGGTGAATGATACCGGCCGGGGGGGGCTGTGGCGGTTGGTGACGGGGCACGCGGATGCAAATTCCGGGGGAGTGGGTTGTTTGAGTGACGGTCGTATTCCGCTGCATGCTGATGATCCTGGGAGCAATTTTTTTCTGACTGCGGGAATGGCGGATGGACTGCTTGCCCTGGATCTGCAGAAGTCCGTTTCGATCAGCGAGGTTGTCAGTTATTCCTGGCATGCGGGTGGCAGGGCGGCGCAGGTTTACACGCTGTATGGTGCCACGGGCGACGAATCGGGTTTCACCTTTCCGGAGTCGGTGGCTGACCTGCCCGGTCTCACCGGGTGGACTCAGATAGCGGTTGTTGACAGTCGGCAGCCAGGAACGCAGGGTGGTCAGCATGCGGTGCGTTTGGCGGGTGAGAATGGCCTGTTGGGCAATTTCCGCCATCTGCTGTTTCACGTGCGGTCAGCGGATCCGGGTGATCGCTTCGGGCAAACATTTTTCAGTGAAATTGATGTGGTTACGGGTAATCCTGCGGAATTGCGGCGTGTGGAACTCCCGGCAGTGCGGGAGTTGTCGTTCGGCACGGCGGACAATCGTTACGAGTTCAGTGTCGAGACCACTCAGTCGCAGGAACTGGAGGAGTGGACTGAGCTGGAATTGAAGCCAGTGATTGTGGAATGGTATCCGCGGATAGTGCGGATGCTGCCGGGGGCCGGGTTTGAGCCGCCTCGGCGAGTGCGTTTTCGTTATTTGCCGGATGCGGAGATGCAAGGAGTGCCGGCGTATGCTGCCGGCAGTGTGATATCGCTGAACAGGGAATGGTTTCGTGGGGAGTTGCAGGGTGAGGCTCGTGGTTGTGTAGTGCATGAAATGGTGCACGTGGTGCAGCAGTACCCGGCTCGTGGCCGCAGACTGCGTGACGGTGCTGCGGTTCCTGGCTGGCTGGTGGAGGGCATACCGGATTACATTCGCTGGTTTGTGTACGAGCCGAAGTCGGGCGGTGCGAGTTTATCTGCGGAACGTCGGAGGGTATCGCAGCATGATGCCAGCTACCGCGTATCGGCGAATTTTCTGGACTGGGTAATCCGCAGTCAGCCTGCTGATGCGGGGATTCTTTGGCAGTTAAACGCGGCTGCTCGTGAGGGCCGATATTCGCCGGAACTGTGGCAGACGCTGACAGGCAAAAGTGAGCAGCAATTGGCGGAGGCCTGGCGGGCGGAGTGACGGGGGTGATCTCCGGCAGGAATTTCGGTGCCGGGCAGTTTTGTCGCGGAATGAATCGCAGCCCGTTTGTCTCCGTTTTTTGTGGCCGCCTGAGGGGTATGGGCGGAGCCCTGCGACGGTGCATTCTGCCAGCCCCGGGGGGCTCCGGACTGGACTCCTTTCAGGGGGGCAGTAGAATGCGGCGCCGGCAGCGCCGCAGCAGTGGTGCTGGCTGGAGCAGCGGAGTAACTTGATGTCTGCACAGGATCCGGAAGTAACAGGTGTTTATCGACCGCCGACCGAAGTGTCGGCCGGGACTGTGCTGCAGCGCCGTTACCGTCTGCTTGAACGGCTGGGTGTTGGCGGAATGGGTGAGGCGTGGAAAGCCGCGGACAGCGGTCGTCTGGTGGATGGCCAGCCCGCGCAGGTGGTGATCAAACTGCTGCCGCCGGAATTGCGTCGGAATGACGAGGCCAACGAGGACATTCGTCGTGAATACAGCCGTGTCTGGCTGTTATCGCATCCTCACATCTGCAAACTGTTTGACATGGGTGAGGAAGACGGCATTGGCTGTTTTCAGGTGATGCAGTATTTGCCTGGGATCACCCTCCGACAGTGGATGCGGCGTCATTCTGAAGGCATTTCGGCGTCCGCGATTGTTTCGGTCCTGAGTGCGGCGGCGTCAGCGCTGGATTACGCACATGGTGTGCGTAAACCGGTCGTGCACCGGGATGTGAAGCCGGAAAATATCATGCTCGATCCTCAGACAGGGGACGTGCATGTGATTGATTTTGGGCTGGCTGCCGAGATACGCAACAGTCAAAGCAGACTGAGCGGCGCTGAGACTGTGATTGCCGGCACTGCCTCGTACATGTCGCCGGAACAGTGGCAGGGCGTCCGGCGTCAGCGGCCTGTGATCAGTGGGCGTTGGGAATCGTGGCATGGGAACTGCTGACGGGAACTCGACCGTTTCAGGAAAATGGGATGGCCCTTGGGTTTGCCGTTTGCCAGGCTGCCCTGCCAGTGCTGCCGGAGCCATATGCGTTTTTGCAGGATCTGTTTGCACGCGTCCTGTGCAAAGAACCTGCATGGCGATTTCGCACATGCGGCGACTTTGTGAGTCAAATGCAGTTCCTGCTGCAGGGCACATCAACTGATGCAACTCTGATTGGTGCGCAGGCTGCAGTGACTCCGTCACGATCGATTCGGCCTGAAATACTGATCGCTCCGTTCTCTGCTGAGACTGCCCGGATGGCACAGACTGCCTGGGCCAGGTATCTCGGTTGTGAGGTGCATTGGCGGGATGAATTTGGGCAGGACCTGCGGCTGATTCCCCCGGGCGAGTATGTGATGGGAAGTGACGAAACTGCTGAGCACTTGCAATTGGCCGGCTTCGTTCTGCCCCACAGTGGCTGGCGGGAATGGATTGCTGCGGAGAGTCCGGGGCACACCGTTCGAATTACCAGGCCATTTTACCTTGGGGTGTCCTCTGCCACTCGCGCTCATTTCGCGGCTTTTGTCAGGGCAACCGGATACCGCACGGACGCGGAAGCGGTTGGGAAAGGTGGGTGGGGCTACGCGATTGAAACGAAGAACGGTGTCCAGAGATCGGACTTCAACTGGAAACAAACCGGGTTTGCGCAATCCGAGCAGGATCCCGTGGTCAACGTGACGTGGAAGGACGCTCAGGCTTACCTGAAGTGGCTGAACGAATTGACGGCTGAGTCGGGCAGTGCAGTGCGTTACCGATTGCCACGTGAGGCGGAGTGGGAGTACGCATGTCGGGCGGGGACTACCTCCAGATTTTTCACCGGCGATCAAACGGGCAGCCTGCGTGGTTTCGCCAACGTTCAGGCTGTTTCATTTGGCGTTGTTTTTCCCTCACACGATCAGAAGAAGTGGCAGGGCTTTTCTTTTGACGATGGTTCGCCTTTCACGAGTTCTGCGGGTTTGTACAGCAGTAATCCATTTGGTCTGTGCGATATGCTGGGGAATGTCTGGGACTGGTGCAACGACTACTTTGACGCCGGTTACTTCGGCCGTTCGCCGGTGGAAGATCCTCGCGGTCCGTCTTCCGGAGACTCTCACGTACTCCGCGGGGGATCATGGGCCAGCGGACCTGTTCACCTCAGATGTTCAAGCCGCGACCATTACGGCCCTGGCCATCGCAGCTATGCGGTTGGATTTCGTGTCGTCGCGGATTTGACTCAGGCTGAAAAGGTCTAATTCTGTCCCAGCTCGGGTTTGGCTGACACGAGTGGCCTGGTTATCGAGCCACGGCCAGCAGGCTGGATCCGAACGGCAGCCGCAGGTGTGCTGCGACGCGCAGCTCAGCGCAGGCGAGGGCCAGCAGCATGCGGTTAATGAGCCGCAGAGGTACTTTCGGAGGCTGTGGCGTCGTTTGCCACAGGCGTTCTTTCAGACGAATCAGAAGTTTGATCGGACAGGTCCAGTGAAACAGGTACTGCATGGACATCAGATCCACGCCGGCGGCTGAGGCCAGTGTCCTGAATGACTGGCGATCATAGCGAATGTAGTGGTGGTTGATGTCGTCGTGTGTCGTCCACAGCGCATTGAGTGCCGGGACTGTGATCAGGATGCGTCCTTCGGGCCGGAGCAGACTGCGTGCGTGTTCCAGCGCTGCTGCAGGATCCGGCAGATGCTCCAGCACGTCCAGCATCAGGATCAGATCAAATCGCCGGGATGGCTGAAAATTCCCGTCGAATGGCTGGCAGTAGATTCGTTGTCGCCAGGGGCTGTCGGCTGCCAGCGTCGTTTCGTCGGATTCGACGCCGAAGACCTTGCCAAAGCCAGCAAGACTGGAGAACAGCAGGCCGTCGCCGCAGCCTACGTCAAGGATATTCGCGGTGCCGTCTTCCGGAAATCCCAGACGCCGAATCTCAGCCAGAATGGCTCGCTCCCGCGCCCGCCACCACCAGTGCTGCTGATACAGGTCCCGATACTGCCGTGCGTACTCGCTCTGCATTTGAATGCCTGCCCATCGTTGGCGAATGCTGAATATTGGAGTGTTCTGAGGAATCGATGCGATCGACCAGATACAGGGGGCGCTGCTTCACCTGCTCGTAGATCCGACCGATATATTCACCGATGACTCCCAGAAAAATCAGTTGCACTCCGGCCAAAAATGTGATGGCGATAATGAGTGCTGTAAATCCCTGCGGTGATCGGCTGAAGAACAGATGTGCGACTGTGGCGTACACGGCGAACACAGTGGCGCCTCCGACTGTCAGTGACCCCATCCAGGAGGCTGCGCGGAGTGGTACAGCACTGAAGGAAAAGATCCCGTCGGCTGCGAGGCGGAAAAGTTTCAGCCAGCTGTACTTGCTCTCACCGCGGTAGCGAGCATCCCTTTCAACCTCAATGCCGGTCTGGCGAAATCCGGCCCACCGTCTCAGTCCTCGCAAATAGCGATGTCGCTCCGGGCAACTTCGAACAATCTTCAGAACTCGGGATGACATCAGGCTGAAGTCACCGGCTCCCTGTGGCAGATCCACGTCTGACATAAGTGAAATGAGCCAGTAAAAGGTGGCGTATGCAGTCCTCAGCAGCCAGCCCTCCTTACGTTTTGTGCGGATGGCGTACACAACGTCGAAGCCACGCTGGTGTTCGGCGACAAAACGGGGAATGGTTTCCGGTGTGTCCTGCAGGTCACCATCCATCAGCACGACAGCATCACCCCCTGCATGATCCAGTGCCGCCGAAAGTGCTGCCTGGTGGCCAAAGTTTCTGGCGAAGTGGAGCGCCTTGACAGATGGGTCACATAACACCATGGCCGACAGCAGGTCGGCTGTACCGTCAGTGCTGCCATCGTTGACGAAGAGCACCTGATGACGGCCAGGAATTTCGCTCAGCACGTTCTTCAGCCGTCGATAAAGCTCCGGCAGATTGGATTCTTCGTTGTACACCGGCACAGCCACGGTCAGATTAATCGAACGCAGCTGTGACGGGTCAGCGCCCGTTCTGCTGCCTCGCAGCTCAGCCGTCAACTCGGCGAATTCCTGAGCGGCCATCATCGAGCAGCTCCCTTGAAATATGCCAGTTCCCACAACGCCAGTCCGCCCATTTTCAGGGCAAAGGGTTCAAACACCACCGGACGGAAGTGCTGTTCAAAAATGCCCCGCCATTCCTCCAGCGGCCTGGGAAAGTCTCCGCGATCCGCCAAAGCCAGTGCTCGTGAAATGGACAGATGCTGCGGCAAAACCAGATCCACGATCTGAATGTGCCCGTCCTTCGTCAGCAGCCGAGATAATTGTCCAAGCAGACGGTGCACGCTGGCTGTATCCATATGATGCAGCAGACTGTTCACCAGAATGAAATCAAAACCCTCGCCGTTTTCGGGTTCCCAACTGCACAGGTCGGCCACTTCAAACCGCAGCGGATGCCGCAGTCGCGCGGATTCGATGTAGTCGGGATTCAGGTCGAGGCCCAGATAGTCCATGCCATGAAACAGGTGTGCATTTGTGCCCGGCCCGCAACCGGCATCCAGCACTCGACGCACACTGCGCAAATCGTTGTGCCGCAGAATCGGGTCAAATTTTGCGTCAACAAATGGAGCCTGCCACATGCGGTACACGGCAGGCAGTGAAAGCAGATCATAAACCACGTGCAGCAACGGCATAGCTGTCCTCTCCAAATGGAAATCCTTAGCCAGCCTGGCTCATGTCTGGTTTACCCGCTTGCCCAACTCATTTCGTTGCTGGTAATTCGCCGGGTTTGTTACCGCTGCTGTCGGAATAAACGTTGAAAAGCGCAGGGGCGGAGGAATCGTTTCGGCCGCTAAAGCCAATCACCAGAGGTTGACCAAATCTTTCGCGGGCCCACCGTTCCATGGTCTCCGCTGACATGGTGAAGTCCCGTAAAAACGGCTGTTTGATGACCACCAGCCGGATACCAGCTTCGTCAGCGAGGGCATTGAGGTCCTTCGCAGTGCTGAGCATTTCCGGGCGAAAAAAGTCATAGAACAGGCGAGTGGGGTTCCGACGCTCAGCCAGAAAATACACTTCGGGACAGTCGGGCCCGGCGAGGATGGCTTCATTGGCATTCGTGCGGGCCTGAATCTCATCGACCAGTCGCTCATAGACTTCACCCAGAGAACTCTCCACGGTCAGTCCGCAGCGGGTGAAGTTCAGTGGCTTTCCTGTGAGGTGGGGGGGAGCATCGGAGACATTGCCGAGCGGGACAACGGATTTCAGCTGCAGCAATGCAAACAGGCTGAGTCCGGCAACCACGACTCGCCACAACTGCAACCGCCTTTCAACTTGCCGTTGTGCAGTGACTGCCCGCTGCAATCCGAAGCTGCCTCCGATAAAAACCAGCGGAGCAACGTAGGGGAAATACAAGTCCATGGCGAATGGGAACTGCACCTGCGCACCCATGATGAGTGTTGCAGCAATGGCAAAAGCCTGAGCGCTGCATGCCCCGACACCTCTGGCCGCTCGCAGCAGCAGGATGGCCGAGACGAAGGGAGCCAGGTTGCGGACCGCCTGAAAGCACACCAGCCGTCCCTGAGCTGACAGATGCCCGCAGACCAGCAGCAGCCCGATGATCGCGACCGCCAGCCATCGCAAAGAGCGGCGGTCATGAACAGCTGAAGTGGAAGCGGAGCGAACGCCGCCGGAACCTGCAAAACACACGGCACTGAACACAGCTCCGGACAGCAGGAAGGCAGCAGGCCCCGGAAACGACGCTCCGGCATGTTCCAGCCGTCGCTGCGGCAGAACAATCAGGCCCTCATACAGGTCGGCCAGCGCACCAGCCTGCCAATACCACAGCAGCCACGCCAGCAGTGGCAGGAAGCCACCGACCGCAAAGACCAGCTGCAGCCGCAGCCACGTCCTCGCACGCTCCCAAAACGCTCCTCGCCCCCGCTGCCATTCCCCCGCAAAGACGGAAATGCCCAGCCCGAATGCCGGAAATGTCAGATGCAGCGCAGACATCAGGGGGTCACTGGCCGACCACAGACGGCTTGCTGCAAGGCTGTACACGAGGATGCAGAACAGAGTCCACAGAAAAAATCCGGGTGACCAGCGACTGGATGCGGAACACTGCCGCTGCTGGTAGTCCATCAGAATCAGGACACCGGCCGCGATCAGATAAATACCGGTGATTTTGAAGAGGATGGCGATGCCGGCCAGCAGTCCGGCGACAAACAGCCAGATCAGGTTCCGGCGTTCCTGAAAAGTCAGCAAAGCATCCAGCATTCCCACCGTCAAAAACAGGATGTACCACGACGGCATTGATTCCGGGTTCAGGCGAATGCTCCACAAGCCACACAACACCACCAGGCCACTCGCGTCCAATGGTTCAAGCCACCGTCGGGACACGCGATAGACACTGACCAGAAACGGCAGGCTGGCTGCCAGCAGCATCCAGCGAGTCGACTCGGTGCGCACCCCCAGCACCTTGAAGGTCAGCGCATGCAGGACGGTCAACAGCCCGGTATACATGTCATCAAAGTCGCGATGCGGCAATTGGCCCTGCAAAAATCGTTCAGCCGCCTGCCCAATCTGACCCTCATCCTGCGGAAACCATCCAGTCATCAGGCCCGGCAGCGTGGCCGTCAGCACAATCAGCAGCGCGGCCACGACCGCCAAAACGTCCCGTCGCCATGTGGCAGCGGACGTGCTGTTTTGTGCAGAAACTGAGTTTTTTTCCAATGCTGACACCCTGGGAAACACACATTGTTCCGCTGCGGAACTGCGGCAAAGCGTACCCTTATAAGCCACGCATGCTGAGTATAGCTCGTGTCAGCGAGGGTGAATGAGTGTTTGTCAGGGTTTCAGCGAGTCCCGTCAGGCGGGTGATGGCGGTTATCGAGCGGTGCTCCCGTGCAGCAGCTCCACCATCGCCTTACCCATAGCCTCACCCACGTCCATGTAGACTTCCGCCTTGCCGCCATAGTGTCCATTCCCACTGCCGCCCTGTGCCAGCGGGTGCGTGTAAATGGTTTTCACGTTGCCAGCGAATTCAGGATATCGGCCCGAACTGCCGTCCACTGCCAGATGCCCATCGAGCACCAGTCGCGGTGGTTCACTGGATTCCTGGGTGGTTTCGCCCAAAGTCCCACAGACAAACTTTGCCTGCGGCGCCTGAAATTCTTTCCGCAGGGCCTTGATGAAAGCCACCAGATTGGCTTCGTAGTGCGCCGCATGTCCCGCGTTACCGGCGTCACGCTCGCCCTGCCAGAAAAAGAATCCGGCCACTTCATAACCCCCGGCACCGGGATAGTGCTTTTCCAGATCAGCCAGGGCTTTTTGGGCGTCTCCAATGTCCGAATCCCACTGTTTGCCGGCATACCAGTCGATGGGTTTGCCGTTTTTGTCCAGCCATGGCCCTGGCTCCGTGGCCAGCCCTTTGGCCGGATCCAGATCCCAGAATTCCGGTTTGTCACCGGACCCTGCGTACACAAGTCTCTTCTCAGTCCCGGTTTTGTCACGCGATACAAACTCTCGCCGCGGACTTCCCGGAGGAAGCAGATCCCAGCCCAGTGCGCGATTTCCAATGCAGCATTTTAGAATCAGCACAGGCGCATCAATGGCATTCCCCAGAAGATGGCCAATTCCGTATTCCGGTCCGATGTTTCCGCCAGCCACTGTCAGCCATTCATTTCGCAGCGGCCCGCGGCCAGACATGTACTGCACGTACCTGACATCCTGACGGACGGTCCATGCACCGGACTGATCGATCAGATAAGGATACTTCCGCTTCTCACGCACCGCGTGTTCCAGGGAATTTTCTCCGCCCTTCACCTTCCCCAGCCCAACCATATTGGACTGGCCCAGCAGAATAAAGACCTGCACGGGCTTCGCCAGATCGGCAGGCTTGCCATCAGGGGCGGCAATCGGGCTGGCCGTGTCCTGAGCCGACAATAAACCCGGCAACGTCAGATCAGCAACCAATAACAGCGCGACAAGCAGGCGTTCAGGCATCATTTTTCTATCCAAGTGTGTAAGGGGCGTTGTGCCACCCGGCAATGGCAGGTGCCTGGCGGAAGGAACGCCAGACCGCGGGCTGTCCGGCTGCCGATACTGCACCGCTGCGTTCATCAGTATCGAATCCCTCAGACAGCTTTGCAATTCAACCCCGCCAAATAGTCTGTTCGATGTCTGATGCGGCTCCAGTGCCACGGCAAATGCTGCAGGGATCAGCCTGCCGAGTTCCCGGCGGAACTGCGTTTGATTATTCTGCAACAGGCGATTTATCTTTTCTTTCGAGGTCCGGAGTTTTCCATGAGCCTGTGGCAAACAGTATTTCATGCCAGCATTCTGACCATTGCAATTTTCAGCAGCCCGCAGAGCGGCATCGCGGACGATTTTCGCATTGGCATCCTGGGAATTGATAATTACGGTTCCGTGGCGTACACCGAGTTTCTCAATCGCCCGCGGGATGAGGGGGATTTTGCCGGTGTGCAGGTCGTGGCTGCCTGGCCTGTTGTCAGTCCGGATTACCCGGACAGTGAGAAGCTGCAGGAACAATGGAAACAGCAGTTGCTGAATCTGCATCAGAATCCAAAGGATCCTCTGGATACAGTACCGCCGATCGAAATTGTCAATTCGCTCGACGAGCTGTTGGCGAAGTGCGACGGTGTGATGATCTTCAGTCTGGACGGGCGAATGCACCTGGCACAGGCGACGGCCGTGCTGAAAGCCGGCAAGCCACTGTTTATTGGTCGACCGCTGGCCGCGTCTGTTGAGGATGCTGTCCGCATTTTCAGAGTGGCTGCGGAGACAAAAACCCCCTGCTGGAGCAGTTCTCAGCATCGGTACAGTGCCGGCTTCAGCGGCATGCGACATCATCCGGATGTGGGGCAGGTGATTGGCTGCGATGTGTACGGTGGCTGGTCCGTGGATGTTCCGGAGGCTGATCGTTTCACACGGCCGCTGCACAGCATCGAAACGCTGTATGCCATCATGGGGCGTGGTGTTGTTTCAGTCAGCAGCACAGGTACGGAGACGGCAGAATCGATCACTGCGGTCTGGGGAGACGGTCGTGTGGGGACGTATCGCGGCATCAAGTCCGGTGCTGTGAAGTACAGTGCCACAGTGTTTGGGACAACAGGCGTCTCCGTTGCCGGCATTTATGGGCACGGCGTTCCTGTCAGGGGGATCGTGCCCACGGATGATCGCTATGTGGGGTACGAGGGACTGGCAATCGAGATTGCTCGATTCTTCAAGGGCGGTCCGTTGCCAGTGTCCCCTGAAGAAACGCTGGAGATTTTCGCATTGCTGCAGGCTGCGGAACTGAGTCGTGCGAAGCAGGGCGCGATGGTCAGGCTGCCTGAACTGGGAAGCGAGGTGACTCCGGACAGGTAACACTTCGCAACGACTGACGGCTCATTGCACGGCCTGTGCAGCGAGTTGAGCCCGGCAATACTGATGCCTCAGTCCCAGCCAGATCCGTGCCATCACATCACCCGGAATTGTTCGACTGTCCCCTTTCAGCCGATGTACCAGTGGATGCGGGAACGTGCTGACAAGTGCCGCAAGTGCCCGAGGATTTTGTTCAAACTTTGCGCGGCATGCACGTTGCATGAGGTCCCAGTGAGCGAAAGACCCCACAAGGATCTCTGCGCCGCAATACTGAAATGATTCCGTGTTTGGAAATTCGCGAGCGGCCAATTTTGCCCCAGGGCCCGGCAATGCGGCAATTCGCTGCCGGTCCGATTCGCAGCGACACTTGAGACTTTGCCAGAATGACTCGACGCTGCAGTATCGCTGTCCATCAAGTTCAAAGGGCGTGTCAGCGAAATTCCCGATCAGCTGAATCCTTTTCGAGGGATGCCGCGATGTCACATTGATCGGCTGATTCAGGCGTGGATCGCCGAGATCCCTGAGCATCAAACCGGAGCCCTGATCCGTGGCAAGAATGAAACTGTGGCCCCGATGATCGGCCTTCCACCGGGTTAAAGCCGAACTCTCCTCCGGTTCAACCGGCACAAGAATCAGCATCTCATTGCGAAAAATCACTTTCACTGCGGTCTTCCCTCGAGCCCTGTTGGGTGTGTTCTGCAGCCTGGAGGTCAACTGGACCAGTTTCCAACCGAAAGGTTCGCTTTTTTCTTTTTTTGAAGTTGGAGCCGGAACTGCAGATCCCGATTCTCAACCTTTGTGTCGGGATGTGCAGTAATCCCGACAGGTTGCGATCGTTGCGGAATTGACTAAAACGGGGCTTCGGCCGGATCGTTTTTTGTGTTCCCGGTTTTTGGTTGATGACAGCTATGCCCAAACGTTCCATCAATCACAGTTACCAGGATCCGGTCGACTTGATCTGGCTGCGTGCGGCAGCCGATCTGGGGCTGACGGTGCAGCGGTCAAGGGACGCCTACGCTGCCTATGACGGGCAGGGCCACCTGACTATTTCGGTACCTGATGAATTCGACCCTGACGACAGTCTGGCCCAGATGATTTTTCACGAGCTGTGCCACTGGCTGGTTTCCGGACCGAGGGCTCGGGATTTACCGGACTGGGGACTTTCCAACACCAGCCGTCGTGATCTGGTGTATGAATACGCCTGCCATCGGCTGCAGGCAGCTCTGGCGGCTCCCTACGGGCTGCGGGAGTTTATGGCGGTGACGACTGTGTGGCGTTCGTACTGGAATGCACTGCCGGAAAATCCGCTGCAGGATGGCGAGGATCCCGCGATCTGTATCGCTCAGGCTGGCTTTCGTCTGGCTCGGACTTCACCGTTTCAGGAGATCCTGAGTCGCAGTCTGGCAGCGACAGCAGCGATTGCGGACGCCGTACGAGGTGTGGTGCCTGAATCTTCTCTGTGGAGCACAACTCGGGCCCGCCATCGTTTAGGATCACTGTTGTCGACATCCGATTCACAGACCTGTGGCACGTGTGCCTGGGCGATCACCAGCCGCAGTGGGCTGCGTTGTCGACAGCACAAACTGCCTGGCAACAGTGCACCAGCAGTGCAGGGGGCAGAGCGGGCGTGCGAGCGCTGGGAGCCGCAGTTCACAGCCGACGACTGCGGCAGCTGCGGTGCCTGTTGTCGTCAGGGATTTGATTTCGTGCAGTTGTCATCGCGGGATCCATTTGTCAGTCTGCACCCGGAGCTGGTACAGCTGAAGGATGGTCGGCAGATTGTTCCGCGACCGGATGGTCTGTGCGTGGCCCTCGACGGCGACGGCTCAGCAGATACCCCGTTTCGCTGCCGGCATTACGAGACTCGGCCCAAAAACTGCCGTGATTTTGAAGTGGCGGGCGACGCCTGCCTGCAAGCCAGGCGTCGCGTGGGCCTCACTCGTTAAGCAGTTGCACTGTTCCGACCACTGCCAGACGCAACTTTGCTGGCCAGCGGTGATTCACTTCTTGTAATTCAGATCAAATGCCACACGAGATTCATCATCGTTCCACCAGAACTTGTGGTCTCCGCTGACAAGTTTAATCGTGCGACCGGAATCCGTGAGTGTAATGGTCGGTTGCCTGCCATCCGTCGCGGAAGACGTTCCGGAAAACGTCTT
>SXGQ01445096.1_pt1 | contig 27965 bp, 55 predicted proteins | sample 3178371 | NCBI WGS metagenome assembly SXGQ01 (sample SAMN11356859, study PRJNA531348) | freshwater metagenome | isolation source: freshwater sample F1-20 | place: China: Fuxian Lake, Yuxi | collected 2017-12-25 | reverse complement strand
CAATTCTTTTTGTAAACCGGCAGCAACTTCATATTCTTCTTTATTTATACAAACATCAATCCAAAGTGTTAACAAAGCCACTCTCTGAATAGTATTCATTTTATACTTATAAAAATTATAAAGACCTAAAATGCCTCTAACTTTATTTTCCACTTCTTCACTCATAGTATTACAGGATATTTGTTTATTATATAAATAATCTGTATATTTGTAAATAAAAACAATGATTAAAGATTACTATAAAGTTTTAGATGTCATAGACAGTTGTAAAACAATTCAACAACTAGAGTCGGCAACAAAAATGTTAGGTTTTTGGTATGATAAACATTTAGATTATCAGATTTATACCAATACCTTTCTAAATCAAATTAAAAACAAATTTTTAGAGTTAAAAGGTGAAGATATCACTACATTACCCCATAAAAGTATTAATATTAATTAAAAATGGAAGTAAATCATAATTTTAAAAGGTTTTTTCAAAAAATAGCTTTAAAAGTTATTAGAATGATGGATCATAACAATTCCTATGAACATAGTGAATTTGAAAAAGAAAGTATATCTATATGTAAAAACTTAATCCATAAAGAAAGTTCTAAATTATTAATATCACCTATTTCCAAAAAAAGATACATTAAAAACGATAATAAAAAAATTTTTATTATCATTGAGTCTAGGTTGTTAACGATTGTTAACCATAATTACAGTTATAATATTGAATTACACCCTAAAGTTTACGATTTATTAACTTTGATTTTTGATAACGAAGTTGAGAAAAGGCGTCAGGTAATGGAAAATGAAATTAAATCAAACGTAAAACATTCTTTAAGTAACATATATAACAATATAATAAATGAAAACATTTAATTCCTTATTTTATACAGGTTTAATGATAATAATCATACCGTTATTTTTAATTACCGTAATAGTCATTTTACCAACAATTAATTTAAATAAAAAATCCAAAGAGGTTGAACAAGAAAAACATGTTGTTATATATGACACTGTTAAAGTTAAAAAAATTATATACGATACAATAAGACCTAAGAAAAAAGTTGTTAAGAAAAAAGAGGAAGTTGTTAAGGAGGTTGGAGAACTTAAAGTCGATAGTGTTACTAATTAAAGTATTTCGTGACTTTTTCTTTATGGTAATCTTCAGCCCTAAGAACTCCAGACCAAAAGGCCTGTGCCGATTCTAAACCAAAAACTTCTTTTACCATATCAGATATGTTTTGTGAATCAATCTCAGCATCGGTAGCATCGTAAAATACCATGTCACCATCAATGTTCATATGAAGGGCAATTTTACTCATGTCGTGTTCCTCATCTAGATAATCTAAAAAGTAATCAGAAATATCTTTAACAGGTTTTGATTTAGGTAGAAAGTAAAATAAAGAACTTGCCTTACTTTGGTATCTGTTAAACTGTACATCTTCTTTTGCGGTCGTACACCAACGAGTTCCACTACCATAAGCACAAGATGCTCTGTGTGTTAAAGGTACTATAACCAACCAATATGGGTTATCCGTTAATTTAAGACCTTCTTTTTTAATATCCGCCTTAGATGGTAGTTGTTTTATAGCATTTGTAATTTCAAATAATAAATAATGGTCCTCATAAGAATTAATATCTTTAGGATTTTTCATTATTTTTTCTAAATAAGATATTGGGTATCTAAATTTAAAATAAGGGGATGGTGCTCCGTAAGATATTGAAAACTCTGTGAGGTTTGCAACAGCTTTCCAAGCAATAACTTTATCAATGTTTTCTTTAGTTAATTTATTTTGTAGTTCATGAAAATTAGTCATACCAGTAACTAAATTATCTATCAACATACTGGCAACACTAAAAGGGTGGAACCTACCTGTTGTTCTTCTAATTTCTTTTAAAGCCCACATTAAATATTTTTGATTCCCTGAAGGGTCTTTATCAATTAATTCTTGGAGCCATTCGGGCATTTTTTTACCTTCTTTATAAGATTGTGGAATTAATAAATCCTGAAAATCTTTAATAACAAAAGATTTTGCATCTTCAAGACGACCTTCAGATAATATTTGTTCTAATATTATTTTTTTAACATTCATACAGAAACATTAAGATTTAAACCTTTTGGTTTATAATTTATTTTTTTCCCGTTTTTAAAAAAAGTTTCTTTTTTACCACCACCAGAAGTATCGTATACAGCGAAATAAATTTCAGGATACATCAAACTTAATTCATTTTCAAAAAAATCTTCAGAAGCTTTAACATTTTTTTTATCGTCATCAGAAAAACCAAAAGAAACATCAACACCCTTTTTAAGAGCATTTTTGGTTTTTGGGTCATTTAAATATTTTTTAATTTTATCTTCTAAAGCAACTTTTTTGGCGTGTTCTGGGTTAGCAGCCCCACCTGATACTTCAAGACCGAATTGTTTACCAAACTCTTCAGAAGAAACAGGGTAAAAACCACCTCTTTCATCAAAATATAAATCAATCAACTGACTAAAGTTAAGAGTTTTAGTTAAACCTTGGGGTAATTCTTTTTTAAGATTACCGTACATCATTTTCTTTTGGTCGTCAGTAAAAACTTTGTCGATAAAAATTTTAACACCTTTTCTTATAGCATTAGGGCTGTGACCTCTCGCTGTATTAATCGCAAAATGTTCTACATTTATTAAAGCTTGGATAAAATCTTCGTAACTGGGTGCAAAATCATTATGGTTAATAGCGTATTTTACGTCCTCTTCAAACTTTTTGTCATCTCTAAAGTCGACAAAAGCTTCACTAAAATTATTATTTCTAACTCTATAATTTGGATCATTTCTTACGTGAGCAAATTCTTCGGTTGAAACTTCTAGTGGAGCCCATTTGTCATTAGTTTTTTTGTCCATTTTTATTTTTGTTGGCATTCTCAAGATATTATCATCCCAATCAAGACTATATGAACTTAATCCCGATTCCAACAAATATTTTCTAATTGTTCTGTACTGACTTTCAGTTATTATAATTTTTTTCATAATTAAAAATCTTCATCTCCATAAATAGGTGATTGTGGTTTGTTATTCTTTTTTTGTAACTCATCGGTTAGAAAAAGATTTGTAATGTCTCTCGCGTTTTCAATAAAAGAGGATATCTTAGCCTCTTCCAAAATATGTCTAATCATCATATAAACAATAGCGTAATTTTCATATTTTTTGAAAATATCGTCTAAACTTATACGATTATTTTTTTTGATTTTTTCAAAATCATCGACAACGTTATCATTCATTGTTCTGATAAAATGAACTAATTCTTTATCTTTAGTTAATAAACTAAATCTTATAACATCATATAGTGCTCTAACGCTGTAACCATCATTGTTGTTAGTACTACTAGTCATAATTTGTTTTTCTTAATAAATATCAAGAAAAGACTAATAAAAAATAACGGGATTGTTTATAAAAAATCGAAGGGATTGAACTCGTCTAGTTCATTTTTAAATTCAGCGGGAACTAAATTAAACCAAACACTATAATGCCAATTTTCTTCTGGGTCTGTACTAAATTTATGTTCACCACCAGAATTATTTTTAATAATCATACTATAAAAACCAACGCGAATGATGGGGTACATTTTACCTTCGGTTGCTTCAATTAAACCATCATCTTCCATAACAAGATTTTTATGACAATATAAATAATCACCGACTTTTGGTTTTGGTTGTTCGATAGACTCGTTCAAGGTGTTAAAAGGGTCGTTTTCATCAGTATTTAATTCAAGGTCTTTATAATGAATCCAATTTGGTTTACTGTATAATCTATGGGGGTTTGGGAATTCCATGTAACTGTAATCAACGTATGGTTTTTTCTGTTCTTCGGAATGTAAAGGAGATTCAAGTTTTAACATATAAAAATACGCAACATCATAATCATAAATCATATCCATAAACTCATCTATGTTATCATCTCTTAAACCACGGAAACCATTACCAATTAAAAAACGATTTACCGATTCAACTTCACTTCTATCAACTGGATATCGAAACCAAATTTTTTTACCTAACAAACTATCACCAGTAAAGTTTTCATTTAATTGATTAAAGATGTCTGTTGTGTCTATATCATCACCAAGTAGTTCATCAATATCTAAAGTTTTATAACCCAATTCATTTGTATAAGAATTAAATGATTGTCTCGCATCTTTAACATCACTTTCATGTGAATCTTCTTCAGTTGAAAAGAAGTTTAGTGTATAACCGCGGTCTTCAAAAAAACGTAAATACTGTAAACAACCACCCCCTTCTTCTAAGGAAATATCTCTTTTCATACTTTTTAAAGTATGATTTATGTGTGTATCTAAGACATCTAAAAATTTTAAAGTATCTGTTAATTTATTAATAAAATCATCAATGTTGTTGTCACATATATTTTTATCACCAACCCATACAATTTTTTTGTCAAAAAGATATTCAGCATTAATCATAATTAATAAATATCCGTATCTTTCAAAGATTCAATACAAAGACATTCTAAGTTAAACCAATCAAAATTAAATGCACTTAATAAAGGTGTTATATCCGTATCGTTATAAAAAACAGAATCAATTTCAAAACATTCATAATCAGGTTCAGTATCGTGGCCATTATCTCTGTAAGGTGAATAATAACCTTTACACTCTAACTCAACACCGTTGTAACTAATAATTACTGTTCTAATCATTTTATTTTATTTAATAATTTTCTAATTTGTCTACCTAAATCCATGTCATTTGGATTTTCTTTTTCAAGACTAAAAAGTCTTTTTAAAAAATTTTTATTTGGTTTTGGATTTTCTTCGTTGGTAATAATCCAAGCACATGTGATTCCATCGCCCCAAGAAATTGTATGAAAAAGATCTGGGTGTGTAAACTCATCAACAATCATAAATTCAACTTCAGTTCCATCCTCATACTTCCCGTCAATGATAATTTCAGGATGTAATGGTATTACCTTGTTTTCAGAGTTTATAAACCATTTGTTTGTTTCTGTTTTGTAAAGACGACCTAACATTTTATATAAAATTTAAATAAAAATACGAAAATTATTTAAGATAAAAAATATTTTAACCAAAAATATTATTAAAACCTGTTCCAAATGGATCATCATCAAAAGCAGTTAATTCCAAAAATCGATCAAAAGTAACTAGTTCTTTGTTTGTTCCCATAGAATTTCTGACTTTCGGTGTATCGGCTTTAAATCCTTGCCAATAAATGTAATAACCTTTAGACGTAAGTCCAGTGCCTATAATCATACCTTCACCACCTTTTTTTGGATCCAAAAACCATTCATAAGAATAATCTATATCATGATTAGCCCATTCATCTTTTTTATTCGATGGAATTCCAGATTCTTTATATAAATCTAAAATATATTTAATATCACTTGTAGTATTTGTTTTATCTAAAAAAATATCAAATTTATGTAAAGGGTTATTTTCATCATATTCAAGAGCTTCATTTAATTGTTGAAACATGTCGTCAGTTTCATCGTAATTAATTTGATTATCTCTAATCCATCTATAACCATCAACCCAATCATAATTATCGTGTTCATCATCAGCGTAAGAAATATCCCTATAAGATCCACTAGTGTAAGTTAATTTATCCGGTTTGTGACTAAAAAAACCAATTGTTAAATAATAAATTGGGTCATAGTAAGAACTTTCTTCCTGTTCGTCACGAATAACATTATGTTTTGTGATAGGTGCACCACCAACCCACGTTAAACCGGGGTAGACCACCGCTAAAACTTTTAATACCTCATCAAGTTCATCAGCATCAGAAATACCGTCCTCAAATCTTAGGTTTAATTTTGGTTGGTATCTTTCTTCGTTTAGTTGATTAAATATATCGTGAGTATCTAAATTAGTTGTTTTTTGTAATAACTGCCAACCATCAGCTTTTGGACCATAGTCAGAATAACTACCTCTTGAGTCAACCCAACTAGTCCATGTAATAAAATCGGTACCTGATTCATTTGGAAAAATTGACAGTCCGCCAACAAAATCATAACCTTCGTTATCGTTAAAAATTTCACGATAAACATTATAACTTAGAATTGGTTCTCCGGTAGGCCATGTCATATTTGGGTGTTCATTTCCAACGGCGTATAATACAATTTCTAATGTTTCCCTATCTTCAATAGGTGGTTCAAAAACATAGGTTACTTTTGGTACATCATCTTCATCTATATTTTCATTTAATTGATCAAAAGGATTTCCAACCTCATCATAAGGTACCGGTACAATTTCTCTATTTCTCAAAGCTTTTAACAATAATTTTTGGCCACCAACACATTCTTCATATTTTTGACCATCAACCAAAATATAATAGCAAATAAGGTATTGACCATCACGTTTACCAACATGTAATAAATCACCCAAATCATCTCCAACTATATCATCGTGTTTTATTGGTTCCCCACTTTTACCCACCTCATAAAATAAAGTATTTGACTGATAATAATTTTCCAAATCAAATTCAACTGATTCATTTAATTGATTGAACATGCCTTCAGTTTCATCATAATTGGTTTCATTATCTTGTAACCATTTATAACCATCAATCTCATTACCATAACTATCGTCACAATACAAACCGTAAGTTATTCTATTTGGAAAATCATCCCTATATCCGATAATGAAATTACATATTTCTTCAGGGTAACCAGAATCATCGTCATCATCATCTATAGGGTGTAAAAAAGGATTATACTCTGATGGTTTACCACCATACCACCATTTAGTATTTGGATATAAATTATCGATTAACTTTAAAATTTTATCAACTTTACTAACACCAAAAGAGTCATTAGTGATTGGCGGTTCAAATTTTAAATTTAATTTAGGGGTATAATAACTTTCTTGAATTACCTTCTTATTCATATGAAATAAATATCGAACAAAATAAAAAAAGGGGTTAAAAACCCCTTTTATAGAGAACTAATAATTTCTTTTTTTGCTTGTTTAGTAATCCTACCACTATGACCACCGATGTGCCATTCAATAATTTCGTGTTCATCTAAAGGACGATATTCTTTCCAATCGTAAACGGTAAAGGCATCACCTTCATCGGTTTCCATTTCCCATTCAAAATTAACTTTATCGGAACCGTCATTACTTTCATTTATTGGTTCACCTAATAGTTCTCTCAAATCATTGACTGAACACCTTATTGTTGTGTCATGGAATGAAGTTCCGTTTGTACTTTTAGTTGTTGGTCTCATATTATTTAAAAATTAAAGATACTACTGCAATAAGATATGTTATAAAAATTGTTAACATAAGGTTAAAAGAAAATGTAAAAACCCATATAATAAGTTTGATTAGTGGAAACCATTCTTGTGCTGACATTGGTATTAGGGTCATAATCATATCAACAACCGTACTACCAACTTGAATAAAAAGAAGGGTAAAGGTTATTAAAAATAAAATACTGTAAAAAAATTTTTTCATATTAATATCATCATTAACAACACAAAGGTAGTAAATTTTTTGGATAAAACAAATAAGTATTTTATTTTTTCGGAATAAAAATTAAATCAGCCCATTCAGGAATAAACCAAAATTCTTCGTCACGACCAAAGATTTTAGTATTAGATAGTAAAACCGCATCAACAGTATTATTAGGATACCCAAAATTATAAATACGATTTGCGTCACAATCAACAAAACTACGTTTAAGTTTGCCTGCTTTAATTAAATTGTATTTTTGTGACTCAAGGTCATCAATAGAAGAAAGATTAGTCATACCACAACTAATAAGGGAACTATTTAGATAATTTAAATCTTTAACTTTAATTTTTAAATCATACTCACTTTTTATGAAATCAATTCTAGAATCAATAGGATTATCATCACTTTCAGTATCCGAATAAGAAGTATTTGTAATTTCAGAAATTAATGGCCAACCATTTTCGGTACCAGAAAGTTCATCCGCCCAATTAAGACTATCAAATTCTTCCTTTAATATTTTTTTAATAAATTTTCTAGACATTTTGTTTTGGAATAAAGATTAAATCAAGCCAAGGTTCAATAACCCAAAAAGACCATGTATGGTTACCAGTGTCTTTTAATAAAATAGAATCATACTGATGATTTTTATAATCAAAATCCTCATGATTGCCACAATAAAATTCTGAAATAAAAAAGTTATCAACACCATCAATATTAAAAATAAAATTTTCGGCATTATAAACATTATCATCAAAAAGATAAAATTTACCACAACCATCCAAAGCAGCGGCAAAAGCATAAGCATATTCATCTTTGATTTTAACTTTGACTTGGGTTCTTCTAGCTAATTCATTAAATGCATCCCTATCGTCAAGAACATGTCTAACCATATCCCAAGATTCCCCCATTGCCGAAATTTCATCCGCCCAACCAAGGTCGTCCAAATTTTCTTTTAAGATTTTTTTTATTGAGTGCCTAAGATTCATCAATAGATAAATATTCCATCAATCAGAAAACTTAAATTTTTCGATTTCTTTAATCAAGGTCATTGGTTCATAAAAATGAATCATATTTTCAGCAAAACCTTTTTCAACATACCAAACCGTGGAATGATATATGCTTTTATATCTACCAACACGATCATCAAACCATGTAAACAAAATTTGATTATTGTCCTTACTTTCGTCAATATCATCAATGGTGTATATTGTTTTTGACCAAAAAATTTTATCACCAACTTTTAATTTACGTACCATTAAAATTTAATTTTTTTAATCTGAGTATAAACAACAAAAGATTCTTTTATAATTTCCACATCTTCACGTATAATGAAATGACGGACACCGCAAAAGTCATTATTAATAACCGAAAAATGCCGACCATGATGATAACATTCCAAGACGGAACCAACCATATCAGCATACCAATAAGTTGGTTTTGATGCTTTCTTAATTTTAACCTTAATAATTTCCATTAGACAAAATAAAATCTTAGTTTTGAATCACCGTACTTGTTACATTCTATCGAACCTGAAACAAGCACACAATCATCAGCAACAATATAATGATTTACTGCCTCAGACCAAGTTGCCTCATGTGGTACCATTCTAACAACATATTCCTCATCAACCGAAGAATAAGAATCAACCTTAAAAGTTTCACCAATATGCTTTGCATACCAATAAGTAGACCTTGTTGCTTTAATAATCTTAACCCTCATAAAAACAAAGATAATGAAATATAAAAAGAAAAACAAATAAAAAAGGGGGTCGGGGGATAAAATGGACGGATTCCGGACATCAAAAACCTAATCCACATAAAAAAACCCCACCTGTTAAGATGGGGTTATTATTTAAATAATATCTTTTATTTTATGGAACTGGTTACATTATGAATTCTAATATCATTAACCATTAATATTCTGTGCAAATCATCAACCAAATTATTGGCCTCCCGTTCATTATAAACATTTAAATCCAATCTATAATTATTTTTAGAGCCGGTGATGGAATTAACCATAATTTTATTTCTTTCCAAAATATCTTTTAAAATTAATTTTAAATTTTCATTAACCTCATTAACCTCATAAACTTCAAAATGAACAATAACATTAATCTCAGGTTTTAAATAAGAAGGCCTAAAACCAATAATGTCCTCTCGTATAATTTTTCGAATTATATTTCTCATAAAAGGGTAATCAATTTTGAATATAAATCATCTGCCTCAGATTCCAAATTAGCAATCTCAAGATTATGACCATCATAAATAATTTCAGGATTACGACCACGGTCAACAATCAAAGCTTTATTATTAAGCCAAGCAGTAATGGCATCAACACTTTGGCGACGAATATTATCAACCATACCTTTTTTAATCAAGTCATGAATTTGTGCCAAAGTTTCAGAATCGTTTTTATTACTAAGGTTAAATAAATCACGAGCACCTTGTTTTAATTTTTGACCAATGCCACCAGGTTTTGGCATATCTTGCATATAATCTTCATTAATAATACGATGAACTATACGTTCCAAATCATTTTCAGTTAATCTAATTACTTTTGTATTTTTTTTCATAGTAAATTTATTGTATATAATAAATATATTACTGAAAAGAAAATTTGGGTAAATGTTTGCAAGGTTCAATCTCATTAAGAATTAAAATCCGCAATTTGTCGATTAAAATCATCAAGGGAATAATTCCAACACTGGGTTATTCTGCCATCCCATTCTTGCCACTGTAAAAGAATCTGACTATCAAAATAATAAATTTTATTTGGGGTTGTAATAACGGTTTGTTCATGTGAGGTATCAATATCAAGCACGGTATAGATGAGATTACCACCAATACGTTGATTCCATTTTTTGTGTAAAACAAGGTTTATACCGGTTATCTTATCTCCGATTTTTAATTTTCGCATCTATTATTCCAATTAAATTATTTAAACAATCCAATTCTGCTTCTTCATAGGTAGGATAAGTATCTGAATCCCAAATACCACCACTTATAATCCAAGAATAATCTGAATTGATAATGGGACTTCTTTGTTCGGAATAACAAAATCTTGTATCACGATCCTCTATATGCCACCAAGCCCAACATGGTTCATCAAACCCTAACTCTTTTAGTTGGAGTCCTTGTTGGTATGGGATAAATTCTTTAGTCATAATACAAAGATAAGAAAATTCCTATAGGGAAACAACTTGGGGTGATAAATTTTCCCGGAAATTCCGGAACCAGTTTTGAGATTTATGGGGGGTACGCTCGCTTTTGTGGGACAATTTTTCCCCGGAATTTCCGGGAAATATTTTTTGTGGCAACTCCCAGATCTGAAAACGGAACCGAGCCCCTCTTCTGGGGCTCTAGCTCCCCGGCCAGGGGAGGGGGGATACGGGCACCCCTGGTGGGGGCTATATGGGGGCGGCCACCCACTACTGTAAGCCAGCCCCCTGTCCTGACAAAATGTCACTTGTCCTTTATACCATACCATATGGCCAAGCCAAAGATTACTATCGGTATTGTTATTGCTATTATTACTTCTGTATTCATTTTGTTATGTCAACTCTTGTTTCTGTTAATTTCCCATCTATTTCTAATATAATCTATTTCGGTTTCCATTATGGTTAGTTCCAATTCGTTCCAACCATGTTTAACAAGATGTCTAACTTCTTTTTCAAGTGTTTCTTTTTTGTTCGACCACTTATTTAAATTTCTATCATCGGTTGTTATTAAAACATATTTGTAAGAGCCTACCTTAGATATTACACGTCCGTTTCTTTTTGTTACCTTTGATATTATTTTCATAATACAAAGATAAGAATAATCTAATTAGAAAACAAATTTATTAATGGCCTTTAATGGTTTAAAGTCTTCCCTAATTAATTCCAGGGTATTGTTTCTAATATAATGTTTAATGGTATCTTCCAAGAGCCAACCGATGGATGAACTATTAAAGATATTCTTCATCTGATATGCCTTGGTTGTATGTAAGTACTCACTGCCTGTAATCTCATCGGTTATTGCCATTTCATAGGGTGAGACATTTACTATGATGCCATATCCCTTTGTATTTCTATTATAGAATCTATCACCTACCTTAAACATATTAAAAATATAATCAATTTCTTTGGTATTGTCAAAATGAATTCTTATATTTGTGGTATGGAAGATAAGATATCTAAAATATTATTAGGAGCATTGATAACCGTTTGGGTTATATGGTTTATATTAAAGGTTATATTGGTATTGAATGAATAAGAAATATAGTCAGGTGGCGGAATTGGTAGACGCTATATACTCCGAGGTGCAAACACGGAGGTAGATTGGAAACGATAACTTAAATGTTATCAGATACTGCACCTCACCAATCGTACAGGTTCGAATCCTGTCCTGACTACAAATAAATTTTGCCAATTAAAATATTATTGGTATCTTTGTATTGAGGATGTGAGAGGCAATCAGGGCAGAGGCTGCCTTTTTTTTTAAAAACGGACATAATGTCAGAGCACAACAAAATTACCCTAGTCTTTAAGGTAATCACGGTTTTTATAATCTTTTACTTTAATTGGTACAGGACTAAAGTTAAACCTATCATCTTTTATTTTGACTATCGTAAGGAAGTTCCTCAGAACTATTACCCAATGTCTACCAGGACAAATAATCTTTATATAAATATATTGATAGAATAAAAAAAATGTAGTATCTTTGTACTATGAAAAAGGCAATATTAAAAACAATATTGGCCACATTGGCGGCAATATTGTTTATCGTGGGATATGGAATTTTAACAGTTAATTACCCAAGGGTTTTGTTAACTACTTCTGGTATTTTATTTATTGGCTTATTGGCCAGAATGTTCTATGAAATCTTTAAACCAAGATTATGAAATATAAGGTTGGTGATATAGTAGAATGTTTGCCAGGATTTAAACATAGTTGGGATTGTTCAAAATTTGGCACTGCCTTACGTGATATGGAATATGGTGGTGTCGGTTATGAACCAAATAAAATCTTTGAGGTTAGACAAGTTTATAACTGTCCAATCAGAGGCCAAGTGTTATTCCCCTGGGAACATACTGGTGGTGTATTCGCCAACGCATTGAAGTTAAAATCAGAAAATTTTTTAACTAAAAAACTTACAAAAACATTTGATTTTGTTTAAAATAATAAGTAAATTTACAGTATGAATGATGACAATAACACAGAAAGTATCTACTCTTACGAAGACACAGTAGGAGAAACACTATGGACACCGAATGTAATTCTAGCTCACGCGAGAGCAGAATACTACGGTAGTGATGTATCGGTTGAGGTCTATGACGTACCTCCAACACCGTAACAAAAGATGGTAACAGTGGAATGAATATAACTCGTCCGGCCGAGAATACCGAATGTACCACTGTCTAATAAAAACTAAACTTAGCAAGGTAATGGCGTCAGGTGGTTTTTTAAGATTGTTGTGTTTGACCAGAAAATAAACAGTGAACGTTTACCGTGTTCTCAGGGAATGATGTAGCTCGTCAATGTAACGCCCTACAACCAAAAAGGATTACACCCCAACGGCAACCTGTCCTCTGATGGTCGCTCCATTATGACGGGTTGTCAATTACGGGGTTTTGGTACATACGCTTTTCTCACTCTGTCGTATTGTCAGTCTGAGGATCATGGCTCAAAATCCTGTAAATTTGTCGGGATCTTCGCGGAAGGCTCGGTTCCCTTTTAGGCCAGCACATATTCTACACCATCTATCACTATATTCTACACCATTTATTCTTACACATTTCACCACATTCTACCACCTTTTCCCACAGCCTTGCCATTTGGCCATAGGCAACTATACTAGGATTATTGTTTTTAGTATGATTGGCAGCGGGCGTTGCCTATTAACCGGAATACACGTTTCCACACAAATGGGAAATTAAGGTACTAATAAAGGGTAGTTAACTGGCATAAAAAACCCTGAGACTTTACTCAGGGTTTTAATAACTTTCTCCAGTTCCTTTGTATATTAGTTTTAAACAGTTGGGTGGTATATTTTGATATGTTACAATATGTTTTGACTTAGAGTCATAGTGTTTATCTACATACCATTTAACATCAGGAATCATCTCTGTATTGATTTCCCATATGTCATCATCGTAAGTGGAGTCAAATAAATCTTTCTTGTTTAATGAATCGGTTGCGAATATTACAGGTTTACATTTAATCTTATTGGGGTCACGTTGTTCTCTATTAACATATATCTGATAACATTCGCCTACTCTTGCCTTTAATCCTTCTTGTCTTATATTATCCCTAAACATTGGATTTGATTTATGAACCACAATCTTATTGGGTATAATTTCTTTTCCTGTCGGAGAATAATCTTCCCTTAATATTCTTTTAATTAGATTTTTCATATTCTATAAATATATCCGGAAACCGTATAATAAAAAACCCTGATGTTATTCAGGGTTCTTTCTCTATATATTGTTTTATTCTTTTTCAATCATTTAAATCTTTTGTATATTTATATGATATGGAAAATCTTGATGATAGTGTACAACATTTTAGTGAGACCGGTAATCTTAAACCCGGAACTTATTATTTTGACCCACCACTAAATGAATATGAAATGCGTTTGTTATATAATTTGTTTGAGTACGGTGTTAAAAACTCAATAAGAATTTTAAACCCAATAAACTTTACACTTTATGCTGGTGAAAGAAATTTGTTATGGTTTGGTGTACGTGATTACAATAAAATTCTTGGTTGGCAAAATGAAGATGAAAGTGAAGATAGTAATGGTGTTTTTATGTTAAAAGATTTGGCCAGCATTAAACGTTTTTGTAGATTTGTTGGTGATTGTGAAAAACCTTTTAGAAATGGTCGAGACTTTTTTAAAGCTTATGATTTAGATACGGATAGTAATAATTTTTTTGACCAACTAAATGAATCGGAAGAAGAAAATAGTTTTGATTGGTTAGATTCGAATGAATTAACAGGTTTTGATTTAAAAGGTGTTTTAAACTTACATTTTGAAAAAAGAAATGAACCTTATCGCGTTGAATTTGATACTGACGATTCAATGTTTAGGATTGTTGATGATACGGGCATTTATAATGCCTTTACACAAGATAATTTTACAATCGAAGAAATTAGGGATACACTTATAGAGTCTTTAAATCGTTTAAAACCAGATGGTACAATGTCTTCAAATTCATTATACGTTCCGGGTGAAACATTCAATGAGTATAAAGCTTTGTACAATTCTTTAATTCAGTTTTTTTAGTTAATTTTTTTCATTTCTGTCTTTTATTATATAATCGACAAAACAGTATACAAGATATGAAAAAAGTGTTATGAAAAACCAAAAACCACCAACATGTGGATCAGATTTTTTTAATATAACGTCTAATGCTATGATAATCATAGTCCCAAAAAATATTTTTAAAATGTATCTTAAATAATTCATAATTTATTTTATTAATTTAGCGTACTTTTCATCAACTACTATAAACTCAACTTCCTTACCTTCTTTCAATACAACTATTGGGTTTGGATTGTTGATATCAAATGTATCTTTTACTATTGGTAGTGATTGAAATAAAGGACCATTTAAAGTAACTTGAAAATGTACTACATGCCACTTATCATTATCATCTTTATGTAGCGTTCCCTTGAATGTCATTTAATTTTTGTAACCAATTTTCAAAATGTATTAAACCTGAAGCTATTTCAGCCTCAAAATGATATGGATTGTTTCTGTCAGGTAATTCCTCGACTTTAAATCTTTGAATTAATTCTATGATTTCTTCTATGGTATAATTTTCTTTCATATTATTTTTGCGTAGGTAATCATTTCAAAATATAAAGCATGTTTACTAGGTTCAACGATTTTAAAATCTACAACTTTATTTTCCAACACACCAACTTTTTTAATATCATCAGGGTGTAAAGGTAAATCATCTAAGTGAGTACCCTGACCATCGGTTGTAACAGGGGTTAGATAACGAATTATCCAACCCTTTTTATTATTTTTAACAATACCTTTTAGTTTCATTTTAAAAACTTAATTATCTTTTCTTTAACTCCTGATTGTTTGATACCTTCACTTGAACGAGGAGTATGAACAAAGTTTGTTAAACCATATTTAAACTTTCCATCGATACCACCATATTGTTCTTTCATATCCAAATCATCAACCGCGACCCACTTTGTAACTTCGGGATGAGCCTCCAACCAATTTAAAATCTCAAAACTACGTGTTGCTGCAAGGTCATTATCTGGTGTAATTGTCCGATATTGTTTCCAATCTAAACCACTTTTGGTATAACCAATTGGAACTTTTTTAATTCCACGAATGTTATACAACTCTTGCATTTGTTCTAGTGGTGTATGAAATCTCCAATCAGAAGATATAACAATATCACAATCCGTTTCTTCAATAATCTGATTTAATACCTTAATTGCTTTATCATTGAATCGGTCAAATACAGAATCCAAGCCTTCTTTATTTTTGAATCGAGAACCCCATTCAGTTGAGAGACAGATAACTCCATCGTGGTCGAGGAAGATTACCGGTTTAACAAATAAATTATCAATCTCTTCCATTACTTCTTCATTTGATACTGACTGACCATTATTAACACGTTCAACCGCATCATCAATCTCTTTATTTTCGTTTTCATCTACATTCATTTATAATTCGAATATATTTCCGTTACTACTTAATTTACCAAACTTACCATCGGTTACTACACTTCCATTACTAAAGATAGTATCAGTTGCACTTAGTTTCATAGTTCCGGCATTTATAATATCCTCACAGTTGTGGATGTGTCCGAAACAAACTAACTTTGGATTTAAAGATAACATTTTCTTTTTTAAAGAATTATCACCACAAAATTCCAATTGATTCAGTCTATCGTAAGATAAATCTAGAACACCCTTTGGTGGTCCGTGAGTAATAACAATATCAGTTCCATCTGGAATTTTACTCCAAAGTTCGTGAGTTTTTGCCCGATTTTTATTGAAAGCCCATCCACTACCAAAAGTAGGAGTTACTGGAGAACCCCAAATCTTTATACCTTCGATTTCAGTGAAATCATTTTCCAAATAGATGATACCATTAGAATCGAAATCCAATTTAGTAATTAGTTTCTTTTCTATAGAAGTATCGTGATTACCCGCAACAAATACTTTATATTTGATAGGTAACTTACTAAACCAATAGATGAAGTTTTCAACTTCAGGTTTGTTTAGATACTGATTTTGGGGATTACTAACATCACCACTATGGATAACCATATCGATGTTTTCAGGAATTGTTAATAACCCGTGAAATGTATGTGTGTCGGATATGTGCCAAATTTTCATAATACAAAGATACGAAATTATTTTGAATCTACCAAATTTATTCTTCTTCATCAATAGAAGACCACAGTTCCAATAGTTCTTCTATTTTCTTTTCAATTGCATCATTCCTGTATTCCCAATTAACTTCATCAGGCTCAATACCAAGATAATCAGCAACTTCATAATCATTCATTGCGTCAATGTCTTCGGTAGCAATTTGGTTGGCTTCGTTCATCATATCTTCAGTATATTTTTTCATAACACAAAGATACAATTTAATTTTGAATCCACCAAAATTATTTTGTTCTATCAATCACAACGTATATTGTGTCAATAACTCTTCCCGTAACTTTTGGTTCACCTTTTGTAAAATTATTTGTGAAATTCTTTTCCAATACCTGTACTTCATTAATAAAATGATTGGTTTCACCTCTATTACCAAACCAATTAAAACCAGCCACTTCGTGATATACAAGTTTAACTTTCCATCCATATTGAGCAGCCGAGTCAAGTGTTTTAATCACCTCTTCGTTTGGGTTATCGTTATCAATTGATGCGTCAAAAGGTATTGAGCTATTTGACCCGGTTTGGGTTGTGTTTAGGTGACACTCCCAACTTTTCCAAATCAAACCTGTTTCTGAAAATTGTGTGATAACACCAATTCTTTCACCGTTTGAATAATTCTCTGAACAACTTGTTAATAACAATGTTGCTACTGTACTTGCTAATAATGCTAACTTTTTCATATTTTATATTTTGATTACAAATATATGTAAATTATTTCAGATAGTTAAATAATTTTTTAAAACTAATTTTAGCGTTTTTATGTTGTTCAGCCCAATTCCAACTTTTACCTTCAGAATCGATTAAGGTTGTTTCACCATCAAAGAAATCTGATAACTCATCAAATGTCATAACCTCAACAATAGAATCCCATTGGTCGTATATCACAAATTCGTTATCTGAAGCTTTTTTAAGTTTTAAGACATCACCTTCAAAATTAAGAATGCCTATAATTTTTTGTTTATTGTTCATGTATTAAAATATAAAAAAATTAAGGGTAAAAAGAAACCCCATACTAGATGGGGTCGGTCATAAAATACTATTTTATGAGGGGTTAATATTTTATTTTAATGTTCGGAGTTACCCATGTAACGCCAATATTTTTTATTGATTAAATCCAAGGCTATATTTAATCTCAAATAATCATTTTCATCTTCATATCTATCATTAGTATAACTACGACATTTTTCTACTGTATAATCTTTTGAATTGTATGAGGTGTTATAATTATTACATAAATTTTTACCAACATATATTTCACCACCCATATCTTTAATATCAGTTATAACTAATACATATCTAGTGTTTTTTGGTTTATAATCGTCCCTTAAAGGAGGAGAATCCCAATCACCACCGTCAATAATATAAAAAACATCACCAACATTAATAGGTAACTCACTTACTTCGTCAGCCCATTCAAGGTCATTTGAGTCAAACTCTTCTTTTAATATTTTTATAATAACATCCTTCATGTTATTATAAATATCTAGTGTGTACCATTTGTTAACGATATTCCGTGTTTAAGACCCAAAATAAAGTCTTTAATTTCATTTTCTTTTAAGTCAACCAAAGCTTTACCCAAAGCAAAACCAACTTCATTTCCAACATCGGATATATCACCGTTATCGTATTCAATTTCACTGAAGGTTTGACATAATTGTTCAAATACGTCTCTAAATTCTATAATTCTTTCGGTCATTCTTTTGTTATTTTAAAATTTTGTATCGGGTAATCTAACTCTATTTCCCAGCCTTTATGTTTTTTATGAACAAAATATAAAAAATTTTGAACTTTATCGGCATGGTTCATATTAACCAATTTAAACGTCATTTCTTTAACGTATTTACCATCATCAATTGAATATTCTATAGCAGATAAAGTTGCGACAGTATCTTTTTCATAAAAAATGGTATTATCCACGGAGTGAAAACCTACGGTATTAACTTTTTTAATACTCTTACAACCAAGTATTAGGATTGGGATTGTTAGTAATATTTTTTTCATTTTCTGTAATTAATTAAATCTTTTATTGAGTTAAGTGAAACTATTGTCCAAGCTAATGATTCGGTAAAATCTTTATCAATTACAGAACCTATTAGGCATAGTACTGAACAAACTAATGATACAATGTAAAGTGTTTTCATAAATTATAATATTGAGTTAAACCATTTATTCTGAAAGAAAGGATAATATTTAAGAAAATTTTTTTGTCTGTCAATGATATCTCTTAGTTCATTGACAAATAAAATAAACCAAAATGAGAATAAGGCAACATCAGCTTTTAAAAAATAGATAATTGAATATTTTAAAAAAAATGCTAATATTAAAAGTTTTATAAAACTGGAAATGTAATATTTTGTAATTGTTTTCATATTACAAATATAAGAAAAAGTTTTTAATTTACAAATTGTTTTGGATTCTATATTTTACATAGCTCATTAAAAATCCGGTTACATCAGAACTCTCCAAAACGCTATTAACAAAATTAGTTATTTTTTTTCTTTTGCCTTGGTAGGTCACAAAATCTTCATAAGCGTATTGTCCCCTTAAACAATACCTAAAATCGCCAAAAATATCTATCTGTGCTGCACAATTATCAAGTTTATCAACTAATTTTTTAGAAGGTTTTAAGTTTTTGAAAATATCTTCTTTTTTGTTTTTAACTTCGGTTTTAACAACTTTAATTTCTTTATTAAAAGCACTTATAATTCCTTTAGCTTCTTCTGGTGTGATAGATGGTTGACCTTTAACTTTACCTTTATTAAAGTATTCATTAATATCTTTAAAAATAGAACCGTCTCCGTATAATTTACGGAATTTTTTAGCGTCAAGATAAATTTGAATGTCTTTATTAATTTCTTTTAAAGCAAGACTTAAAGTTATTGTTGAATTAGCGTTAACCAAATAATCTGAAATAAAATTTTCTTTGTCTCTCCATGTACCGTAACTTAAATAGGTTGCTAAATATCGACTTAATTCTTCCTCATCTTCAAACTCCATTTCATTTCTGGTACCCCCATCAATTTTCAAACCATCACTAGTTTTATAAAAACTAACACCCATTAAATCTAAAAACTCAAGAAATCTATTCGGTTCTTTTAAAGATTCATAGTTGAAATAGTTATCTTTTTCATTTAGAGAGGCTGAAATAACACTTTTTAATGAATCTATCAAACTGTCTTCATGTTCACCATAATCCGCCTCATAGCTATCTGTACCCCAAATAATACCCCATTTAGCTCCACGAGCAAAAAGAGGATTTTCGGCTTGTGCAAGATTTTGCATCTCACCTTGTGTCAATAATTCTAAAAACTTTTTAATACTTCTAATGTTAAAACCACTAACGTTTTTATCTGACACATCAAAATCTGGTGGGTTAAATATTGCTAACGCATTAATAGGAGATTCCTCAGATTCCTCATTACCAATACTATAATGAAATGCGAATTTTGTGTTTGAAGGTTTATGTAGTAAATAAACTAATAAATCATTTTTAGTGTAACTATTGAAGTGGTAAGGATTACCTTTCGCAGTCGTACACCATTTAGTTCCAGCACCGTATTTACAAGAAGAATCGTGGTTTAATGGTCTAACTAATAACCAATCTTGACTATTGAATAACTTTTTGGTTCCTTCTTCGGCCTTCTTATCTTGTTCTTTTCTTTCCGCCTCTTCCTTTACAGGTAAAACAGCCTTTTCAAATTCGTCCCAAGTTTTATATTGGTTGATATCTTTTTTTGTGAATTTACTTATATTTTTATGAAATATGGTGATGTACTTAACAAGTAAATCTTTTGAAGCGTAATCCTCACTAACATACATTTTCATTATCCAGTCAAGGTATTTATTGTTACCTGAAGGATCGTTCGCGGCGAAAAAGTCTACATATTCTTCATAATTAGGGTATCTAGCCTTAGCATCTTCTACTCTACCTTCTGAAAGTAATTCTTTAACTAATTCAATTCTAATAATTTCGGAAAATAAATTTTTCATATTATATAAATATCTTATTTTATTTAAAATTACCTACTTCTTTTAATAGGTACAGAAGTTGATTCAATTTTTTTAGTGAATTGTAAACCATTAACCTCTTCTAATTTAGTAACTCTTTGATCCATTAAGTCAATTCTAATTTTAGTTTCTTGTGGTGGGTTTTTCATAAATAAATCAGTTGCGTTCATAACACCTGATATTTGACCGTTTAATGTTGCGACTTGTATTTCCAAAGAACTGTTTTTTGTTTCTAAAACCTCGATTCGACTTTTTTGTTTATTTTTATCTTGAACCCATAAAACAACTGTAATTGACCAACCAACAATAACTACCAGTGTAGATATCACCCATTTTAAATCCTTCATAGAAAAAGAAATCTTCTTTTCCATTATTTTATCTTCTAAATTGTCACCCATTGTTTTCTAAGTAATCATCCATTATTTCAATAACTTTAGGACCTACATTTGGTATATCGTTTATTTCGATATTAAAATTCCAAAGGAAATTATCCTCCATATCATATATGCCATTTTCGGGTGAATAATAAACAATGTTTGTTGCAAAGTTGTTAATATTATTTGAAACATTAATATAATAATCACCCATTTCTTGTTCATCTTTAAATTGATAACCTAATATTTCACAAACATCTTTAAATCTATATCCACCTTCATCCCATCTACTCATCATTAAAATTTCTGATGCGGTAGGATTCCCTGTAATACCCATTCTTTCTTCTTTAGGTTTTCTTTGTATAATGACCGCATGTTTTCCTTGATGATAATCTTTCCATTCACTTGAATCATCATTAATACACCATTGACAATTTGTTGCATATTTCTGTAAAGCTCTATGAGTTAATGGAACGACAACAATAATGTTTTCATCTTTATATAGTTCCACCCTTTCACTTCTTGGAACTCTAATTTCATTTAATTTTTCTTTTTTATCTTTAACAACCCTAACAATTGCAGGACCATATCGGTCGTTATATTGATTAAATGACCGTGAAGTTCTTTTTTCATCTCCAACATCTAAACCTCTTGTTCCGAATAAAGATTTTCTATGTCCAAACATTTTGTCCATGTCTTTAAAATTATCAAAATAATGATCATCATAGTCTTTATCGTCGAAAAATTTATCGTTGTATGAGAAATCGTTATCGTCAACCCAATAATTGGGTAATTTAGCAAAACCATAATAAACTTTATTTAATTTACTATTATCTCTTCCACATTTATGACAAATGTATGGGTCATCACCTCCATCAGATAATTTCCAAGACCACCCACATTCACAATTAACGGATTCTGATTCTTCTTTTAATATTCTTTTTATGGTTTGTTTTAGATTCATACTGCTGACATGTAACCCCATCTTATTAAAATTATTGGTGTTCGATTTCTTGTTTTAAAATTTAAACTATAAGGGTTAAATTGATTATTAAAAGTTATACCTATTGGACTGTAATCGTAGCTAACCAATTTTTCACCGGTTATATCATAAATGTGTACTGTTATGTTTCTAACATTTGTTGATGTATAAATAGGGTTTCGACCATCCCAATAATAACTTTGAGAATAGAACCAAAAATAAAAAGTATAATAGCCATAACTGTCGGGATATACCGACCTAGAAATCATGTAATCAAAATTACTGTAAACGTTGTATCCGTTACGATACATCCAATAGCCTGAATTGGTTGTTTGCCAATTTGTATACACCTCAGTTTCCTTTTGGTTAAAAGAAACTGACAGAAAAAAGAATAATATTAAAAGTAATTTTTTAAACACATATATAAATATCTTCACCTAATTAAACTAATATGACCGTATTTTTTATAAATTCGTTTATCGATACCTTTCCAAAAACAAACAAAAATATAAACATCAGTTTGACAAGGTTTATTATTTAACGTACCATCCCAAGGTTTATCTTCAGAATTAGAACTAAAAACTAATTGGCCCCATCTATTATAAATTGAAAATTGTAAGTCAGTATAGTTAAGTCCTTTTGGTGACCAAGTTTCATTTTGAACGTCTCCTGTCGGTGTGAAGGCGTTTGGGAACCACATTAATGTTTGGGTACAAGGAATTACTTTAACATCATAAAATGTACTATCATAGCAACCACCGTTACTAATAAAGATTAACCTTATTTTATAATCACCAACTTCCGTCCAAGTATAGTTAAAATTTTCAGAAAAATATTCATCACTATTAGATGTTCCAGGATTTAAAGTCCAAACATAAATACCTGAGAATCTTTGAGGGGAACTATAAGTAAATGTTGTTTGTCCGTCATCACACAATTCTACAACTTGTTGTGTATAACCAAACAGAGGAAATAAAAAACAAAATATATAGAATAATTTTTTCATTTTAGTTGTGTTGTATTGGAGATAATACAGGATTTTGATTTACCACCACGGTTGTTGATGTACTAAAACTACAACCATTTTGAGTTACTGTATAAGTAACGGTAAAAGAACCTATACCACTTGTTGTCGGACAAAATTGATTACCAACCACACCTGTACCACTAAATAATCCACCTGACGGTGTTCCAACTAAGTTCACACAAGAAGCACCTTGACAAAAAGGTCCTATTGAGGTTATTGTTGGTGTTAATGTTAATACAAATACATTTAGATTAACGGGTTGACTTTGACATCCTGTAACAGTATTTGTTGCAACAACACTTACCGCGTTTGTATTTAATCCTGCGGGTAATGAACCCCAGTTAACAGTAATTTGATTTGTTCCAGCGCCTGCGGTTATTGTTCCTGGAGATACTACAGTCCAAGTATAATTAAACCCTGCACCTAATGATGGAACTTGATAAATTGAACCCGTGGCGTTGGGGCATATTGTATCAGGATTATTGGTTGTTAACTGAGCGAAAGATATTGTAGTTAACATTGTGAATAGAATTAAGATTAACTTTTTCATTTTAATTGTGGTTTATGGGTCCTGTTATTATTTGTGATGGATTTGTTAACGTAACACTGCCGTTAACACTACATCCATTCGCATCTGTTATTGTTACATTATATGTTCCTGAACATAAATTTGTTATTGTTTGAGTACCACCGTTAGGTGCCCAACTATAAATATACGGGGCAGTTCCTGTTGTTGGAGTTGCGGTGGCAGTTCCGTTACAATCGTTAAAACAAATTGGATTTGTAAATGTAAAATTAGCTGTTAAAGGACTTGGGGTAAATGTGGTTGTTGCTTGGGATTGACATATTGGAGTCCCACCAACACTAAAAACAGAAGATAAGGTAAATGTTGTTTGAGTTGTAATATTTGATGCAGTTGTATTTAATGATGTTGGATTTGCGATAGTTGATGTTGGGTTACTTGTCCATTGTCTAACTGTTGTTCCGTTTATTGTTATTGGGGTTGTTAGATTATTTGGCGGTGGTACTTGATAAACTGACGCAGAACCTGCGGTACAAGAGTTATCATTAATTGCTGAATTAATTGTACCTGAATTATAAGTTATTGTTGTTGGTGAACCACAAACAGAAGTTAAATTTGAAAATGTTATTGTTGCATTTGTTAATGTACCGAAATCCAAACCAATACAGTCAAATACCTGAACCCTCCATCCACCTTGAGAGGCATTACAACCAATTAGAGGAGTCCAATTTATATTCGTACTTGGATTACCATAAGAATCGTAAGTTCCTGTTAAAGGGGTTGTTGCGTTACAAACATTAAAGTTTGGACTTGGCGCGTTTGTAAAACATAAGTTGTTAAAATTATTTCCCGAATTACAAACAGTTCCAGGATTTGGTGATAATGTGATTGTAGGACTTCCACAAGATGTTGGTCCTATTAAATAAAACCCTAAATCAGAAACCCAAGTATGAGTTCCTGTAAAACAAACTGTGATTTGAGTATTAACATTTATTAATGATTGTGGGGGTGGTGGGTTGTAATAACTAAATGAAGATGGGGTAACATTATTTGTTCCTATTAGGTTAGTACTACCGCAACTAACTTGAGCATTATTTGCGGTTACCTGATTATTAACTATCCAAACCCAAGCAATATCGCAACCAACTAAAATACCATTAGATGAATAAACTTCAACCCGATATCCACCACTAGGTAAATTATTTACCGTTGAGGTATTTCCGTTTTGTGTTGTATAAGATGTCCAAGAAAAAGAAGTATTTGAATATTGAAACCAATTGAATGTATATGGAGCAGTTCCTGATATTGGAGTATATCTTAATGAACCTATGTTTCCTGTCCCACACCAAATAAAAATCGAATTGTTTGGAGAACCGTTTGTGTAAACCGTGGGTTTAACTCCAGAATTTCCGTTTGGGGTTATTTGCCCAAAAGTTATTACAGATAATAATAAAAATAGGTATATAATAAAACTCCTCATATAAAATAAATATATTTTATGAGAATAAAAAATTGGAGACCTTTTTATAGTGTTTAAAAAGTTTTTTATCTTCGATAGTATGTCCGTTTCTGATTATATTTTCTTTTTTGTGTTCTATTTTAGAAACTTTAATAGTCATCCACAACCAAAGATTTTCATATAACCATTTATTGACCATATAATTTAAATCATAACCGTATTTTTCAAATTCTTGGTGAATGTATTTACCGATTTCAACAACACCAAAAACGTGATCATCAGTACTAGGGTTTGTTTTAGAATCTTCGGTTATGATTCCTGAAGGAATACCACTTTGTTTACCAATACCGTAATAACCCAAACCCAACCTATACATAAATGAGTTTAATTCTTTATCGGTAGAACCTCCTTCAATTTCCAATAACAAATGTTTTAATTGTTTTTTAAACCATTTTTTATAGGATTCTTGATTTCTTTGCCAATAAAGAATTCTGTTATTTTCTTTAAAATATTCTATCGGGTTTATTTGTCCCATGTTTCAACATTATTTAACCACACAACTGAGGCCAATAAAAGTATTATAAAAACTATCATTTTTTAACTTCAATATAAACATCACCATACCAACCAAATATAACATCATCAAACTCCTGTACAGGGATAAATTTATCCAAATCTAATTCTATCTCGACATAGTAATCTTCGTTTGGGAATCTAATTTGAGTTTTCTTTATATTTTCCATATTAAAAAATTAAGATTTATTTTTTAGAATGTAAAATATGGTTATAAAATAAATTATACCAAAAATTCCAAAAAAGATAATAAACAATAAAAATAATCATGTAACCTAACCAAGATGAAATTAAATTTTTATCAAACGTAACAACAGACAATGTTAAAAAAATAATCATTAAAGTTTTGAAAAAATGCCAAGCATCGGTTAATTGTGTTGGGTAATTAATCTCACCTAAAAACCCTTTCTTATAAGGAAATAGTTTTTTTAATTCTAGGTTTGGGGTTTCTCTTAGATATTTATTTTTCCAAGATATATTGCCATCCCACCATAAAGGGTTAAGATTTTTAAAAACAGACCTTGAATAATGGTGATCTGTCATATCCATAATTGAATTACAAATGGCCGCCAAAGACCAAAAAATAAAACTTATCATTTAACAAATAATTCTTTTTTTAATAAGTTGTTCGATTCTATTGTATTAAATAAAACTTGTGTAACCATTTTTTTAGAACCTTCTAATGTTTCATGTTCTTCTTTTTGAGGCACTATTTTTTCTACATTATAGTTTTTATCACCCCACATTAAATAAATTCCTGTAACTTTTTGTTCTTTATTTAATCTAATCCAAACTTTTCCTAAAACACTATAACCCAATACATGGTTATCTTTAACTTCACCCCAAGTTATTAAATTTTCCATCGATTTACTTTATATCTATTTTCCAACAAGATACGAATTTTTTTAAAATCTTTTACACGATTTAATTTTAAATTATTTTCGTCAGCCACTATTTTTAATAATGGTAAAACATGACTTAATTTGGAGTTATTTAAAATTTCTTTCATTTTTTTAAATTGTTAAACATTTTTTCTGAAACTATTTTAATTAAATTTTCTTTAAATTCTGGGTTTTGTGATAAAAGCGGTATTATATCTTTAAATTTACCTAGTTTATCTTTTTGACCAATGATGTCATCATATTCAACAACTTTACCTTTACAATCCTCACAAAGACTGGACTTGTTATTAACCTCAGACCCCTCCATTATTTTCCAATCATTATCGGTAAAATCTTTCGCTGTCTTGACTACTTTGGAACAATTTGAACATAACATGTTCATCGTACCGTTACTAAAATTAAATAAAGTTTCTGCCATTTTTATATTATATTATCATTAGAATCTATCTTTACAAAACCCCTATCACCAATAATAAACTCACGATTATCACTAATTCGCATTAACTTATAAATTTTATTTCCATGTTGTTTAAAAGGTTCTGACATGACATAACATTCGTCACCACGCTTTGGCTCAACTAAAATAGGTAATTTTTCCATTAAAAACAATAACATATAATCAGGGGTGTATATACTGTTATTTATACGTTCTTTATATTCTTCCATCCATTCATCATATTCACGGTTATTCCAATAATAAACCCCATATTTGTTTATAAAATCTTGAATTCCTGTGATACCTAATTTTGACATAGCTTCGGTATTTGTTGGGTAGTACCTACCAGGGTCTGTAACCATAACTTTTTCTAACTCAATATCTTCAGCCCATCCTAAATCAAAATCTTCAGACTCATTAACTGATTTATAATTAGGAAATTTTTTAAAAATCTCACTAGCTTCTTCTTTTGTAATTGGAGTCCAATATTTAGTATCAATTAACTTGTTGGCCCAAGAAAGTTCAACACTACCATCAGGTATTGTCCAAGAACCTTTATTTCTGTCATTAAAACTCGAATACCTCACTTTCAATGAGTCAGGATCTATATCTGAATCACCGTACTTATCAAATACCTCATCTGTACGAATTAATATATCGTAATTTATTTGTGCCTGTGTTTTATCTATTAAAAATAACGCACCACTTTGAATATGTGGGTTAACATCATATGAAGGAATACTTTCAAACCATTCCTCAAAATCTTCTTTAATGATTTTTTTAAAATCTTTCATCAAATATAAATATCTAATTAATCATAAAGTGGGATATAAGCTT
>SXGQ01442443.1_pt1 | contig 27979 bp, 15 predicted proteins | sample 3178371 | NCBI WGS metagenome assembly SXGQ01 (sample SAMN11356859, study PRJNA531348) | freshwater metagenome | isolation source: freshwater sample F1-20 | place: China: Fuxian Lake, Yuxi | collected 2017-12-25 | reverse complement strand
CGTGCGCGTGATGCGCCGTAATTTCGCGCGGCTCCTGTCTTCCGGTCAGGTCGATACCGGGTTCGACTCCTCCGCGGGCGGCGCTTCCGGTGCGGTCGTGAACGCCCTGGCCCTGCAACCCGACGGACGCGTGGTGGCGGTCGGCAGTTTCGCCGATCTGGGTGGCGCGAAGAGCACGAACATCGCGCGCTTCCGCGCCGAGGGCACACCCGATCCCGACTTCAGCCCGGTGCTCGCGACCGATGGCCCGGTGCACGCGGTCGTCGTCCGCACCTCGGGCGCACCCGTTCCCACGCAGCTCTCCGGGTTCGCCTGGTTGAACGCCAACGGCACCCTGCGCGCGGCTTTCGCTGCGGCGGGTGCGCGGCTGAGCGGCGAGATCGCGGCCGTCGCGATCGACCGCGAAGGCCGGCTCCTTGTCGGCGGCTCCTTCGCCAATCTGGGCAACGCGGCCGGTGGAAACCTCGCCCGTTTCCGCGCCGACGGATCGCTCGACGCCTCCTTCACCCCCGCGCCCAACGGGGCGGTCACCGGCATCATCGTGCAGCCCGACGGGCGCATCGTCGTGACGGGATCCTTCACCACCGTCGCCGGCACCGCGCGGAACCGCATGGCGCGCATCGATGACAATGGCTCGCTGGATGTGACCTTCGACCCGGGCGCCAACGCCCGCATCGCCACCATCGTACGCCAGGCCGACGGCAAGTTCGTCGTCGGAGGCGACTTCACCAGCTTCACGCCGAACCTCACCTCGACCAGCGTCGCCCGCAACTACCTGGCGCGCGTGAACGAGGACGGCACGATCGACGCCAACTACAACCCCTCGCCCAGCGCGTCCGTCAGCGGCCTTGCCTTGCAGGCCGACGGCAAGGTGGTGGCGGTCGGCTCCTTTAACAGCCTAGTGCCCAACGCCACCTCGACGCCCGTGACGCGCAACTACGTCGCCCGCCTCAACTCGGACGGCACGCCCGACCAGAACTTCAACCCCAACGCGAGCGGCCCGGTCAACGCGGTCGTCGCCCTCACCAACGGCCAGTTCCTGCTCGGCGGCTCCTTCACCTCCCTGCAGCCGTCCGCCGGAGGCGCGCTGGTGCTCCGCAACAACCTCGCGCGTATCAACAGCGACGGCGCGGTGGACCAGTCCTTCAATCCCAACCCCAACGGCACGGTGACGACGCTCGCCGTCCAATCCGACGGCTTCGTGCTCCTCGGCGGCGCGTTCACCACGCTCCAGCCCGGCGGCACCGGGGCGCCGGTGGGTCGCAACCGCCTCGCCCGCGTCGACACTGGCGGCGCGATCGAGCTCAATTTCAATCCCGACATCCGCGGTTCCATCGGAGTGGTCGCCGCCCGTCCCGACGGCACGGTGCTCGTCGGCGGCAGCTTCACCGACCTCCAGCTCAACGGCTCGATCCTCGTGGGTGGAAGTTTCGCCGGCATCGGCGGCGTGGCCGCCCGGAATCTTGCGATGCTCAACGACAACGGATCGGTCACGACCTCGTTCCAGCCGCGTCCCGATGGCGCGGTGCACGCGCTGCTGGCCCTTTCGGATGGGCGGACGATCGTCGGCGGAGCCTTCACGAGCATCAATGGCGTCACCCGCCAGCGCCTCGCCCGGTTCAATGCCGATGGTACCTTCGACGCCTCCTACAACGCCTCCGTTCCTTCCACCGTGCGCTCGCTGGCGCTTCAGCCCGATGGGCGCGTGCTGGTCGGCCACACCGGCGGCATCACCCGCCTCACTGCCGCCGGCGCTGCCGACGCATCCTTCTCCGCGAGTGTGAATGGGCCGGTCACCGCGCTGGCCGTGCAGGCCGACGGCCGGGTGCTGTACGCTGTCAACCAGACCGGGGTCGCCCGTCTGAACGCCGACGGGACCGCCGACGCTTCGTTCTCCGCCCCCGCCGGCAGCGCGGTGGCGCTGGCCCTGCAGGCCGACGGGAAGGTGCTTGTCGCGGGAAGCCCTTCGCGCCTCGTGCGATTGAACGGAAACGGATCGGCGGATAACGCTTTTGCCCCGGGCCCGAACGGCGCGGTCACCGCGCTCGCGCTGCAGGCTGATGGGCGTCTGATGATCGGCGGGTCATTCAGCTCGATGGGCGGCGTGGCCCGGCCGGGAATCGCCCGGCTCTCGGCGCCGGCCGCGGGCGCCCAGGCTTTGGGCGTCGCCGCCAACCGCGGCTCCGTGTTGCTCAACCGTTCCGGGGCGATCGGGGAAATTTCCAGTGTGGTCTTTGAGATCTCCTCGGACCGCGCGTCGTGGACCCGGCTCGGGGAAGGAGTCCGCGCGCCGGGCACCGCCAACTGGCAGGTCGCGGGAGCAAACCTGCCCGCCAACGCGGTCTTCTACATTCGCGCGCGCGCGATCACGCCTTCGGTCGCGGGAGTCGCCTCCGGCCTCTACGAGGTGATCCGCGAGTTCAATTACGCGAGCCCGGTGCCCGGCCTGGGCATTCCGGCGAACAGCACCTCCACTCCGGCGCAGGCCGCCGCCCAACCGGGCGTCGATATCGCGACCGGGATCATCCCGCGCTCCCTCACAACCGCGGTCCCGGGCGAGGGCACGGTCTCCATCACGGTTGGCGACACCTCGCGGGCCGCTGATTCCCGCGCCGCACGGCTGGTCAATCTTTCCACCCGCGGAGAGGTCTCGCCCGGCAACCCGCTGATCCTCGGTTTCGCGATCGCTGGTACGGAGCCGCGGCCGGTGCTGGTGCGTGGTGCCGGCCCCGCGCTGGGCGCCTTCGGGGTCGAGGGGGCGCTCACCGCGACCTCACTGCAGGTTTACGCCTCGGGTGGCGCGCTGATCGCGGGCACCGAGGGATGGAGCCGCGAGGCAGGCTCCGCCGCCATGCGCACTGGAGCTTTCCCGTTTGCCACGGGCAGCGCCGATAGCGCGGCACTCGTGACGCTTTCCCCCGGTGTCTACACCGTGCAGGTGGGAAGCGCGGCGGCCGCCCGCTCCGGTATCGCGCTCGTCGAAATCTATGATGCCGGCTCGGGCGATGGCGCTCGGCTGGTCAATGTGTCCAGCCGCGGTCCCGCCGCGGCCGGTTCCGGTGCACTTATCAGCGGTTTCGTGCTCGATGGTGGCGCCGGCGCCCGCGTGCTCTTGCGCGGTATCGGTCCCGCGATGGCGCAATTCGGGGCCGCCAACACCGTGGCTGATCCCTCCATCTCCCTCTACGACAGCGCCGGTCAGCTGCTGGGTGGGAACGACAACTGGGTCTCGAGTCTGCCGGATCTCGCCGCCGCCGCGCTGCGGTCTGGCGCGTTCGCGCTGCCCGCGGGCAGCAAGGACGCCGCCGTTCTCGCGACCCTGCCGGCCGGGGTCTACACGATCCAGGTGGGCGCCAACTCCGCATCCTCGGGCACGGCCCTGCTCGAGATCTACGAGGTTCCCTGAGCCCGCCGGTTTTCTTAGAGCTGCTCCTGCTCCGTCGAGGAGACGCTCGGGCCCGGCTGAACGCTCCGGTTCAAAGGTGCTCGTCGTAGGTGATCTCGATCCGAGCCCGGTCCGCCTGATGCTTGGCCGCGCCCTGGAACCGCACGCTGTGCGTCTGCGCGTCGTAGCTGAAACCGTCGCGAGGGTCGGCCGGCACCTCCCGGCCGTCCACCCGCACCTTCAGGCTCGCGGCATGGAATGTCGCGTTGGCTGCAACCGGCTCCAGCGCCACCGCCACCGTGTCCGCGATCCGATCGCCCAGCGCGGCGAGCGGCGCCGAAAAATCATCGCGGATATTCAGCACGGTGCCTCCCGTCAGCTCGGCGGCGCGCCGATGGGAAATATTGTCGGGCGCCACCACCGCGTGCATCTCCACCGCGCCGCGACGGTTGCCCTTCACGATGATAAACGGCCGCAAGACCCATTGGTTGATGTAGCCATCGAGCGTCTGCGGCGCCTTCGGGTGGCGGGCGTTGTGGCGCCGCAGCAGGTCGGGCAGGCGTCCGTCCTCGATCCACTCCGCCCGGGCGTCCCCGGCGGAGCCCCCGTTCCACCGCGCCATCCGCGTCTCCTCCTCGTCCATGAAGAACACCACGATGGTCGGAGCCTCGGGCCGGAGAAAGGCATGCCGCCCCTGCTGGGCGTCGGCGACGAAGTTGTACACCGCCGTGAACGCGGTGCGGTTGCTGGCGCCGTTGGTTCCAACCTTCACGAGTTCCGCGAAAATGCCGTCGGGCGTAGCTGGGGTCACCCACGGCTGAGGTAGGATGGGCAGCGTCACGAGCGCGCCGTTGCTGGCCACCGTTTTTGTCACGGGCTGCGGGCGCCCGCGCGCGTCGGTCACCGGCCGGCCCGCCGCGTCAATCCGCGCCGACCGCACCTCCTTGAAAAGCCGCTGCTGCTCCGGCCGCAGCTCCGGTTCAAGGTTCACGAAGTCGGTTGTCAGCACGCCGATGCGGTAATCGAGCTCGCGGGCATGGAAGAGCTGCCGGAAGCGCCCGAGGTTGGCCGCGATCCGGCCTTGGTGGGCGGCCATCGAGGGCGAATTGTTGATGACGAAGACGAGATCGACGGGCCGACCCCGGCTGCGATCCACCTCGAGCCGCCGTGGATTACGGACGGGTTCCACTACGATCACGACCTCGTTGGCCGCGCCGAGGTGAGGGTTGTTCTCATCGACCGTGTAATAGCCGAGGCGGTCCTCGCCGATGTAACCCGGATCGGGAGCGTAGGTCAGTTGGCCGCTCGCGGGGTCAAGCCGCGCGGTCCCGTGCCGCGGCTTCGCCTGCGCATCCAGCCGGTAGGCGATCCGGGGCTCGGCGGCCCCTGCCAGATCAGCGGGTGACAAGGATTCCGCGTGCCCGGGCAGTCTCGCGGAGACGGGCGTGTTGGGGCGCGTCGTCAGCGCCACCGAGCGCATCCGTGTGGCGCGCACGCGATCCGCGCCGACCTCGAATTTTTGCAACACCACGGCCGGGGGCGGTTTCACGGCGATCACCACCTTGCCTTGGAAAACCAGCCCGGTGGTCTCGTTGCGTACGGTGTAGACGAACGAGTCCTCTCCGGTGAATCCCTCCTCCGGCCGGTACGCGAAGTAGCCCAGCCGGGAACGCTTGGTCCGGAAGAGATCCGCGCCTTCCTCCGCTGCCGCGAGACCCACCCGGCCGTGCAAGGGCTCCGCCACAATCGAGTACACGAGATCGCCGCGGGTGTCGGCCGAAACCACCTCGGGCGCCACCGGGAGCTGGCCGTGGACGCCCGCCGACTCCGTTTCGAGGCGGGTCGGCTCGGCGCTTTGGAGTATTCCCGCCTCGGGACCGCGTCCGGGGTCCGGTGGCTGGGCGGGCTCGGCGCCTTTTGCCAGATGAGCCGTCGACGGTAACACCAATGCCGTGAGAAGGACGGAGAGAATGTGGGCGGCGAGCCCGCGGGTCAGGGTTCGGCGAGCCATGGTGATTCGAAACCTTTCGTCACGCTCCGGCGGCCGATGTTCCGGCAAAACCGTACCCGGCTAGCCGCCGCGCTGCTCCTCGAACTGCGTCCAGAGCGTGACCACCGGCCACATGGCGCACCAGGTGACCAGGATGGCGGGACACTGGAACGGGAAATCGAACCACGAGTAAACCAGCAGGGCGAGCAGGCCCACGGCGAGGCAGAGACTGAAGGCGTTCAGCCAGAAATAGCTCCTCACCAGTTCCACGAGCCACCAGCCGAGCATCACAAGGATCAGGACGCAGCCGATCGCTCCCAGTTCCGCGGGGAACTGGAGCAAGTCGTTGTGGGCTTGCTGCCAGAACATGGGGCGACCGTCCGACGACTTCACCAGCCGTTTGTCGCGTTGCTGGTAGAGCGGAAAAACATATTCGAAGCTTCCCGCCCCGGTGCCGGTGAGCGGCTGCTGCTTGATCATCTCCCAGGTGGCCGCACTCGCCCATTCTCGGCTCTCCCAGGAAGCGTCCTGGCGCGTGACCCCGCTCTTCATCCGTTCCCAAGCCTCGCCGACCCGCAATGCCTCGAGGCCGGTATTCAGGAAATAGCCGAAAACAAAAAGCAGAACCACCAGCACCGGGGTGCGCCGGTGCTCCTTGGGAAGACTCAGCTGGTGGACCACGAAGCCGATGATGCATGCGAGCAGGTAAGCGAGCATCGTGAGCGTGGCGCCGCGGGCGTAGCTCGTGACGATCGCGACGGCGATGAAGGTCGCCGCGAAAGCCAGCACGCCGCTGGGGTTGGATTTTTCCATCCGGCGCAGGCCGCGGAGGTAGAACCACCCCGCCAACGCACAGGCCGCGGCTAGTACGATCAGTAAATATTCCGCCCCGTGGTTCTTGTAGACGAAAGAACCGAATGGCATCGCCCCGGGGAACTCGAAATTCCAATAGATCTGGTTGGTGCGGGTCATCCGCTGGATGACCCCGAGCAGAGCCACCAGCAGTCCGTTGCCCGCCAGCACGCCCACCAGGATCTGGAGGGTGCGCCGCCGGGTGAAACCGATCCAGATGGCGCAAACGGTCAGCCACGCGCTGCCGAAGACCAGGAACACTCGCCACGGACCCCACTTCTCGAAGGGCACCCTCACTCCGGGCGGCAACCAATCCGTGCCCGGAATGCGCATCATCCAGAAATACTTCCCGTCGGTGATGTACGCCCAGACCGGATTGAAGGCCTGCAAGGCCACGTAGATGAGCAAGACCATTCCGATCCAGAAAACCGGGAAGCGCCGCAGACGTGCCCAAGGCACGAGGCGCAGCGCACCGCCGCCTGGTTCCTCCGCGGTCATCGTGCGCGGCAGCAGCGCCACCGCCATCGCCGCCACTGCCAGCACCGCGCTGGCGATCTGCGCCGGCAGGTGCATCGCGCCGAACGCCCAGGGCAGGAAAAGCAGATGGCAGCTCACCAGCGAGAGCAGCGTCTTCTCCACCGGATGAATCCTAGGACGCTCCCGTCGGCTCCGGGCTCGTTCCGGCGGTCGGGAAGGAGTCGGATCGTCAGGGTCAGTCATCGCGGCGAGGATTGGCGCGTGCCGCGACGGCGCGAGGGTTTTTTGCCGCGCGTGCCCCGGGCGCGCCGTTTGGTTTTCGGGCTTGGGCCGCCGTGCGTGCTCTGCGTGATTGGCGCCATGCCGATTTCCTCGCCATCCCCCGCGGGGCCCGCCGGGAAACCGCCGGTGCCGGTGGTGGCGGCGGTCATCGCCGACGAACGCGGACGCCTGCTCCTCGCGCGCCGGCCGGCCCATAAGAAGCTCGGGCTCAAGTGGGAGTGTCCGGGCGGCAAGGTGGAGCCGGGGGAAAGCCCCGCCGCCGCCGTCGCGCGCGAGTTGCGCGAGGAACTGGGGGTCGAGATCGAGGGCATCGAGCCGCTGCCGCGGTTCACTCACGACTACGGGTTCGCCGTCATCGACATGATCCCGCTGCGCTGCCGGCTCGCACCCGGGAGCCCCGCTCCCCACCCGCACGAGCACGTCGGCCTGGTCTGGGCCGAGCTCTCCGAACTCGACGGCTACGATCTTGCCCCGGCCGATCTTCCCGTCGTCGCCGCTTTACGGGCGGAACCGCGCCCGTCCGCGGCGACCCGCGCTCCCCGCTGAACGCCACCGGCCTTCGTCTTTCCCGCCCCATGAAAATCGCCCCCTCCACCCGCCGGAGATTTCTCCGCACCGCTTCCACCGCCGTGACGGCGTTCACGGTGCTCCCGCGTCATGTCCTCGGCGGGCCGCGTTTCGTGCCGCCGAGCGAGCGCGTGAACGTGGGCGTGGTCGGCGTCGGCGGACGGGGCCTGCAGAATCTCCGGGCGCTGCTCGACCTGCCCGATGTCCGCGTCACCGCCGTGGCGGACCCAGCCCGCGAGTTCAGCCTCGAGGCTTTCTACTACAAGGGTACGGGTGGCCGCGCCCCGGCGCGGGCCGCGGCCGAGAAACGCCACGGTGAGTCGGAGCCGGGCTTCCGATGCGCCGAGTATGAGGATTTCCGTGTCATGCTCGACCGGGAAAAGTCCCTCGACGCCGTGCTGTGCGCGACGCCCGACCATCTCCACGCCGCCGTCTCCCTGCGCGCGTTGCGCTCCGGCCGCCACGTCTACTGCGAGAAGCCGCTGACGCATAACCTGTGGGAGGCGCGCGAGGTCGCGCGCGTGGCGCGTGAGACCGGCCTCGCCACGCAGACGGGCAACCAGGGGCACTCGACCGTCGGCATCCGCGAGACCGTCGAGCACATCCAAGCCGGGACGATCGGCGCGGTGCGCGAGGTCCATGTCTGGGTCGGCACCCGCCGTTGGAACCCCGCGCTGACGGCGCGCCCCGAGGGCACACCGCCGATTCCCGGGGGTCTCAACTGGGATCTCTGGCTCGGGCCGCGCGAGCCGCGGGCTTTTCATCCCGCCTACCATCCGGTCGCGTGGCGCGACTTCTGGGCGTTCGGCGGCTCCAGCCTCGGGGATTTCGGCTGCCATGACCTCGATTGCGCCACCTGGGCGCTGGATCTGCCGGCGCCGTCACGCGTGCCCGCGGTGGGCGCGGGGCCGATGGACGCTGAAATCGCGCCCCACGGCATCATCGTTTACTACGACTTCCCCGCGCGCGGGCCGCTGGCGGCCGTGCGGCTCACGTGGTACGACGGTGGGCTCAAACCTGCCGTGCCGGCGGCGATGGGATCGTTCCCCTTGCCCGGCCGCGGGGTGATCTTCATCGGCGAAAAAGGTGTCATCCAATGCGACGGTGCGGGAGGCGCCCCGCGGCTGTTTCCGGAATCGTTGCGAGGTGCGCCGAAGCCGCCCGCGACGCTCCGGCGCTCCAACGGGCACCACCGCGACTGGATCGACGCGTGCAAGGGAGGCGAGCCGGCCGGCAGCCACTTCTCCTATGGCGCGCACCTCACGGAACTCGCCCACCTCGGCAATCTGTCCCTTCGCCTGAAACGTCCGATCGCGTGGGATGCCGCCAACCTGAGCGTACCCGGCGTGCCCGAGGCCGACCCCATCATCCGCGGCACCTACCGGCCGGGCTGGGAGCTCACCTGATCCCGCGCCGCTCCGGACGCGCGTCTCCTCACTCGTCGTAGTGGGTACGGAGAAAAAACGTACGCCAGGTCAGCCAGGCCGAGAAGGCCCCGAATCCGGCGATCGCCACCGTGAAGGGCAGGGGATCGCGCGGCCCGGTGAGCACGGCGATTGTGCCGGCCGCGACCCCGGCCACGCCCATGACGATGCCGTACCGCCTCAGGCGCCGCCGGCGGACGGAGTCGTCGAGCAGCCCGGTTTCAAACAATCCGGCCTTTTCCTGCCGGGCCTGCTCCTCGCGTAGGACACCGCGCACGTCGTTGTCGCGCCCGTTCGCACGATGGACTCCGGTCACCGGCACACTGCGTGCGGCCTCCCGTAGAAGGTCATGCACGTCGATCGAGCCCGCGGGAGAGCCTGCCGGGCCCGGATCCGGGCCCGGCGATTCCGCTGGCGGACAGGGTCTGGATGGTCCGTTCACGGACTCGAACGACGTTGGTTTGAAACGGAGTTTCCGGGGCGATGGCTCCGTTTCGCCGGGCATGGAGGAACGGTACGCGCGGCGGTCCGTGGCGTAAAGCCCCCGGCGGATCCGCGCGGTCGGAGGCGCCGGTTGACGGCCCGGGGGCGGGCGTGGAGCATGCCGCCACCGCCTCCCCGTCGCCCGTGCGCCCCGTCGTTTCCCTTCTCGTCCTGAACGCCGCGTTACCCTGCGTCTTCGCGGCGCCGCCGGCACCCGTGCGCGCGTTCCTCGAGAAGCACTGCGCCTCGTGCCATGATGCGGTGGAAAAAAAAGGAGACCTCGATCTCGACGCGCTGGCCTTCCGCCTGGCGGATCCGGGCAATCATGATTTCTGGGTTAAGCTGCACGACCGCGTGGCCGACGGCGAGATGCCGCCCGCGAAGAAGCCGCGGCCGGACGCGACCGAGCTGGCCGCTTTTCTCGGCGGTTTGTCCTCGGAGCTGGTCGTCGCGGAACAGGCGCGGTTATCGGCCGAGGGGCGGGCGACGCGCCGGCGCCTGAACCGTCTCGAGTATGAGAACGCCGTGCGCGATCTGCTGCACGCGCCCTGGTTGCAGGTGAAGGAATGGCTGCCGGAGGACGGCGAGGCCTTTCGTTTCAACAAGGTCGGCGAGGCCCTCGATGTCTCGCATGTGCAGATGGCGCGCTATCTCGGAGCGGCCGAGTACGCGCTGCGGCAGGTCGCCACGCGGCAGACCGCGCGGCCGGAGACCAAGGTGACCCGTTACTACGCCCGCGAGCAGCGCAGCTTCACCGGGCCGATGAAGTTCACCGTGATGAACACCGCGCCGGAGCGCGCGACTTTCCCGGTGCTCGATCGCTCCGCGCAACCCGACGTGCGGGCGGGCAAGGCGCCCGTGACGGTCGGCGCGGCCGATCCGGCGACGCGTGAGCTGGAGGGCGTGGGCCTGGTGGCCAGCTCCTACGAGCCGCTCGAACCCAAGTTCAACGGATTCAAGGCGCCGCAAGCGGGCCGCTACCGGCTGCGGTTCAACGCGTTTTCGGTCTGGGTCGGTCCCTCCAAGCCGGTGAAGGGCCGGCCCGACCGCTGGTTCATCCCCGACCTCGACGACATTTCCCCGAGCCGGCGCGAGGAACCGGTGACGATCTATTCCGAGATTCCTCCGCGGCAGCTGCGGTGGCTGGGAAAGTTCGACGTGAAACCGGAGCCCGCGGTGCACGAGCTCGACGTGTGGCTGCTCGAGGGTGAGACGATCCGGCCCGACGCGGCGCGATTCTTCCGGTCCCGACCGGGCGCGGGCCGCTGGCAGAACCCGCTCGCCGAGAAAGACGGCCAGCCCGGGGTGGTCTTCCGTTGGCTGGAGGTCGAGGGACCCCTGCTCGACGCATGGCCGACCGCGAGCCACCGGCTATTGTTCGGCGATCTGCCGGTGCGCGAACCGTCTGCCGGAGCCAAGGGGATCGAGGTGGTCTCAGTCGATCCCCGCGCCGACGCGCACCGTCTGTTGGACGGCTTCCTGCGCGCGGCCTACCGGCGCCCGGTGCCGGCGGGCGAGGTGGAGCGTTTCCTGCCCGTGTTCGAGCACACGCTCGGCGCGGGCGGCGGCTTTGCCGAAGCGATGATCGCGGCCTACACCGCGGTGCTGTGTTCACCCGAGTTCGTTTCGGTCGACGCGCGACCGGGGCCGCTGGACGACCATGCGCTGGCGACGCGACTGGCGCTTTTCCTCGCCAACTCGGCGCCGGACGCCGGGCTGCGCGCGGCGGCCGACGCGGGCCGGTTGCGGGATCCGGCCGTGCTGCGGGCGCAGACGGAACGCCTCCTCGACGATCCCCGAGCGCGGCGGTTCACGGACGCTTTCCTGGATTACTGGCTGGACCTGCGGAGGATCGTGGCGACGGCGCCGGATGAGATCCTCTATCCCGACTACTATCTGGACGATCTCTTGGCGGAGTCGGCGCTGGAGGAGACGCGCCTTTTTTTTCGCGAGCTGCTGCGGGAGAACCTGCCGGCGCGCACACTGGTGGCGTCCGACTTCGCGATGCTGAACGAGAAGCTGGCGCTGCACTACGGCCTGCCGCCGGTGAAGGGCGTCGCGCTGCGCCGCGTGGCGTTGCCCCCGGACAGCATGCGGGGCGGACTGCTCACGCAGGCGGCGGTCCTCAAAGTGACGGCCAACGGCACAACCACCTCGCCCGTAGTTCGCGGCGCGTGGGTGATGGAGCGGCTCATCGGCAAGCCCCCGCCGCCCCCTCCTCCGAGCGTGCCGGCGGTGGAGCCCGACATCCGTGGCGCGGCGACGATCCGCCAGCAGCTGGAGAAGCACCGCTCATTGGAGAACTGCGCGTCCTGCCATGTGAAGATCGACCCGCCCGGCTTCGCGCTGGAGAGCTTCGATGTGATGGGCGGCTTCCGGGAGCGCTATCGGGCGATGGGTGATCCCGCGCAGGCGGCGCCGGGGATCGGGCGGGGAGGGCAGAAGTTTGCCTTCCATCTGGCGTTGCCGGTGGACAGCGCCGGGGAGACGCCGGCCGGGAATCCGTTCGCGGACGTGCGGGAATTCAAGCGGCTGGTGCTCGAGGACGAGGCGCAGATCGCGCGGAACCTGGTGCGGCAGCTGGTGGTTTACGCCACCGGTGCGCCGGTGCGCTTTGGCGATCGCGCCGCGGTCGAGGCCATCCTGGCGCGGACTCGCGCGGGCGGTCACGGCGTGCGTTCGCTGGTGCACGAGGTGGTGCAGAGCGAACTGTTCCGGCGGAAGTGATCCGCACGGGCGCGCCGAAGAGATCGGAGGTTGCAGGTCCGCGCCTTCGCGCCTTTGTTTTCCCTAGCAGCGCCCGCCCGCCGTACTCCCCGCGGGCGATGATCCCCGCAAATCCGTTCCCCATCCCCGCCATGCACCCCGTCCCCTCCGTTCCGGCCGTCCGGGTTTCCACCCAGCGCGCGGTGTCGCGCCGCCAGTTCCTGCGCGGGGCGGGCGTGGCGATGTCGTTGCCGTTCCTCGACTCGATGCTGCCGGCTTTCGCGCGGGCTGACGCCGCGGCCAAGGGCAAGGCCAAGCCGCGCCGCATGCTGGCGGTGTGCAACAATCTGGGCCTGCTGCCCGACAAGTTTTTCCCGAAGGAAACGGGCCGCGGTTACGCGCTTTCCCCCTACCTCGAGACCCTACGGGCGCATCGGGATGATTTCACGGTCTTCAGCGGCGTCTGGCATCCGGATGTCGACGCCGGACACCCGGCGGACATCTGCTTTCTGACCGCGGCGCCGCGTCCCGGCAGCGGTGGTTTCCGGAACACCATCTCGCTCGACCAGTTTGTCGCCGAACGGATCGGCCATGAGACGCGCTTTCCGTCGCTCACCCTCGGCGTGAACGTTCAGCAGGGCGCGCGCAGCCTTTCCTGGACAGCCTCGGGCGTGCTGATTCCCTGCGAGGAGAAGGCGTCCGATGTCTTCCGGCGACTCTTCGTGCAGGGGTCGCCGGCGGAGGTGGAGGCCCAGGTGCGCAAGCTGGCGCAGGGCCGAAGCATCCTGGACGCGGTGGGCGGACAGGCGCGCGATCTGCAGCGCAGCGTGGGCGCGCGCGATCGCGACCGGCTCGACCAGTACTTCACGAGTGTGCGCGAACTGGAGCAGCGGTTGCAGGCCGCGCGGGAATGGGAGACCCGCCCGAAGCCCCGCGTGAGCGCCCCGGTGCCGCTCGATCCCGCCAGCCCCAAGGCCTACATGGACAAGGTGAAGCTCATGTACGACATGGCGCGCCTCGCTTTCCAGACCGACTCCACCCGCTCGATCTCGCTCCTGCTCGACAGCGTGAACTCGCCCACGATCGACCTCGACCACGAGGTGAAGATCACCGACGGGTACCACAACCTTTCGCACCACGGCCGCTCGGAGGCGAAGATCTCGCAGCTGAAGGCGATCGACCAGTGGCACATGCGCCTCCTGTCCGACCTGTTCAACGATCTGAAGGCGGTACGCGAGGACGGCGAGACGCTCTTTGACCGCACGATGGTCCTTTACGGTTCCAATCTCGGCAACGCCAATACCCACGTGACGACCAACCTGCCCACGCTTCTCGCCGGCGGCGGGTTCCGCCACGGCCAGCACCTGGGTTTCGACCGCACCCATAACTACCCGCTCCCTAACCTGTTCGTCTCGATGCTGCAGCGGATGGGCATCGAGGCCGACAAGTTCGCGACCTCCACCGGCACGATGCGCGGGTTGGAACTGACCTGACCGTCAGCCGGCCTGAGCGAAGAATGCAAAGATCGGCTTGCCGGTTCGGCTTGTTATCCAACGCTTGGCGAAAATATCCCGGAACGACTAGGGCGGCATAACCGCGCTGGTGCGTCCGAAACCTCGGAAATCAAACCATGAAATCCTACCAAACCCCCGCGAGGACGTGGCTGCGAGCTGTCGTCCTTTTCACCTCCTGGCTGGCGCTGGCGGCCGTGGTCCGTGCCCAGGGCACCGGCGTGATCCAAGGCCGGATCTTCAATCCGGCGAAAAGCGAGTACGTGCGGGACGCCGAGGTGCGCCTCGACGGCACCAACCAGGTGACCTACTCGGAGAACGACGGCTCCTTCTCGTTCTCCGGTGTGGCCGCCGGCACCGCCTCCATCACCGTCAATTACACCGGTTACAACTCGGTGAAGGAGCCCTTCACCATCACCGCCGGCCAGACCGCCGTGAGGGAGATCAATCTCACGAGCACGGCGGCCGCCCCGGCGGGGCCGGCCGGAGGCACGGTTCAACTGCAGGCCTTCACGGTGTCCTCCGAGCGCGAGGGCAACGCCAAGGCCATCATGGCGCAGCGCCGCTCGATGAGCATCACGACCTCGGTGGCTTCCGACATCTTCGGCGACGTGACCGACGGTAACGTCGGCGAGTTCCTCAAGTATCTTCCGGGCGTCGACCTCGACTACGTCGAATCCGAGGCCCGTGGCCCGCGTCTGGGCGGCATGGACTCGCAGTACGTCGGCGTGTCGTTCGACGGCATCCGTTCGGCGAGCGCCGACGCCAACCGTGGTGGCGGCACCAACTCCCGCGCGACCTCCTTCGAGGGCTTCTCGATCACCGCCATCGAGTCCATCGAGATCAATCGTACCACGGCGCCCGATTCCGACGCCGACAGCCCGGCTGGCACGATCAACATGCGCACCAAGCGCGCCTTCGACCGCAAGGGCCGCACGCTCGCCTACAACACCAGCTTCAACTTCAACGCCGAGGAGTTCACCTGGCGCAAAACCGCCGGCCCGCGTGACGGCGAATCCTACAAGTGGAAGCCTAACTACTCCATCGACTACGCCGAGTCGTTCCTCAACCAGCGCTTCGGCATCCTGCTCTCCGCCAGCCACGCGCACTCCTACACCGAGCAGTACGTCGTCAACAACAGCTACAACCGCTCGCCGACGGCCGCCGACCCGCGTCCCATGGTGATCCGGCAGATCGACTTCAAGGACGGCAACAAGACGATCCTCAAGGACGCGATGACGCTGACGGCCGATTGGAAGGTCACGCCCAACCTCGTGGTTTCGCTCTCGGGCATCTACACCTACACGGAAGGCGAGTTCTGGAACCGCAACTTCACCTTCGTTGCGGCCAACGACAACGCCAACGTGAACAACGGCCGCAGCTCCGTCGGCGGCGACGGCCTGAACATGATCGTTGCGCGCCGCGACACCACGGCCAACGCGGCCCAGCTCAACAACGGCGGCGGCACGTCGGCAAAGCTCACCTACACCCGCACCTTCTCCCCGCGCTTCGAGTACAAGACGAACCGCTGGGTGGTCGACGGCTCCCTCGGCTACTCCCGCTCGGTGAACAACTACGAGTCCCTCGAGCGCGGCTTCACCAGCAGCGAGGGCGGCAGCGCACCGGCCGGTTTCACCGCCACGCGTCCGCACCAGGAGTCGTGGGAGTGGTCGATCCGCCAGAACACCGGCAACGACTGGTTCCAGCTGGCCAACTTCGTCGACACCAACAACCGCTCCGGCGGCACGCGGGTGAACAACGACAACCGCACGTGGATCACCGAGATTCAGAGCGCCTCGCTCAACGCCCGCTGGGCCGTGCCCTTCATGGAGCGCTTCCCGACCTCCCTGAAGTTCGGCGGCAAGATCTCCGCCGAGGAGCGCAATAACAACATCGTGAGCGACTGGGACATCTGGTCCTACACCGGGCCCGGCGGCAACACGGTGTCGGTCAGCCCGACCAACGGCGCCAACATCAACACTGCCTTCGGCAACTGGGCCAATGTCGGGCGCGAGTTCATCTCGCCGCATCCGTTCGACATGGGCACGACCAACGGCCTCACGGTGTTCAACGTGAATGGCGTGCAGGGCATGCCCCAGCGGGCGAACCGGCAGAGCATCGCCCTGTTGTTCCGCAACAAGCCGGAGTGGTTCACCCACATGGGTACGCCGGAGAATTACTACTCCTCGTTCTTCGCCAACCCCCGAGACTTCAAGCAGACCGTGACCTCGGGCTACGCCCAGGCCACGGTGCGTGTCTCCGCGAAGCTCACCCTGCTCGGCGGAGTTCGCCTCGAGGAGACGCAGAACGATGTGCGCGAGTTCGATCCTCTTACGCGGGTCCAAGTGCTGGCCGCCGGTTATCCCGTCAACGCCCCCGGCACCAACGGGGGCCGCGCCCTCACGTTGCCCGGCATGATTTACCAGTACACCCACAACCCGCGCGTCCTGCGGTCGTCGGTTTACCAGAACTACTTCCCGTCGGTCATGTTCAAGTACTACATCCTGCCGGACCTCGAGTTCCAGATCGGCTACAACAAGTCGATCTCCCGGCCGCCGATCGACAACATCACCGGCGTGTGGGGCATCGACGAGGTCAACCTCCGCGTTTCCGCGCCCAACGCCGCGCTGCTGCCCGAGTACCACAAGAAGTTCCAGTCGCGCCTCGCGTACTACTTCCGCGGCCGCTCGCCCGGCCAGCTCACCATCGACCTCACCCAGGTGAAGGCCACCAACTTCCGCCAGACCTACGACTTCACGGCGGAGGACTTCGGCGTCGATGATCCCGACTTCGCCCCGTACACCTTCCGGACCACTGTCAACAGCCCCGACGAGCAGACGTTCCGCTCCATGGACCTGGCCTACAACCAGACCCTCGGCTTCCTGCCCAGCGAGTACCTGCGGGGTCTGAACTTCAATGTCGCGTACTCGCGCGCTTACGCCGACCGCCGCCGCGCCAACCTCGCGCCCTACCGCGTGTCGTCCCGCCTCGGCTACGCCTACCGGCGCTTCAACGGATCCATCGGCATGGTCTGGCGCCCCGACACACCCGACAGCACCACGTACGGTCAGTACCAGGGCGAGCAGACCCAGTTCGACGTCTCCCTCAACTGGCGCGTCAACCCGCGTATCACGCTGTACACCCAGATCCGCAACATCACGGGTAAGCCGGTCCGCTGGTACCACACTGCCCCCGGGGTGGTGGAGGGCCGGGAGCGCGCCTTGCGCCAGTTGCAGGAGTACGGCGCGAACTGGGTCTTCGGCTTGAAGGGCATGTTCTGATTCCAAGCGGCTTCGCCGCGACCAGCGCCGGTCCCTTTCGGGGCCGGCGCTTTTTGTTGGCCCGTCCGGCGGCGTCGCGCTGCGCTTTCCGTCGTTGGAAACGCCCGCCTCTCACTCCCGTCCTCGCCAGCTTGCGCTCGGCGCCGCGCTGGTTGCCGCGTTGGCGCTGGCCTACGCGGGTTCCTTGCGGGGAGATTTCCTCTGGGACGATGACCTGCACATCACGGCCAATCCCACCATCATCGGCCCGCTCGGCTTGAAGGAGATCTGGACGTCGGCGCGCGCGAATTATTTTCCGCTGACGCTTTCCAGCTTCTGGGTGCAGCACGCGCTGTGGGGCCTCGAGCCGCTGGGCTACCGGGTCTTCACTTTACTCTGTCACGCGGGTGCGGCGCTGCTGCTGTGGCGGGTGCTGCTCCGGCTGCGGGTCCCGGGCGCGTGGCTCGGCGCCGCGCTTTGGGCCCTCCATCCCGTGCAGGTGGAGTCGGTCGCGTGGATCTGTGAGCTGAAGAACACCCAGTCCGCCGTATTCTTCCTGGTGGCGATCCTCTGCCACCAGCGCTGGCGGGAAAACACGGAGCCGGTGTCGCGCGGGCGGTGGTACGCCGCGGCGCTCGGCTGCGCCATCCTCGCCATTCTGAGCAAGCCGTCGACGGTGATGCTGCCGGTAGCCCTGGCGCTGCTCGGATGGTGGAAGGCGCGCCGGGTCGTCTGGCGCGACGTGATCCCGCTCGCACCGTTCCTCGCGCTGTCGGGAGCCGCGGCCGCTTGGACGATCTGGGAACAGCGGTACAACTCCGGCGCGCTGGGCCCGGAGTGGAGCCAGACCTTCACCGAGCGCGTGGTCATCGCCGGTCGCGCGGTCGTCTTTTACCTGGGTAAGCTGATCTGGCCCGAGCCGCTGACGTTCATCTATCCGCGTTGGAAAATCACCGCGGACCACGTCGCCGCCTTCCTGCCGGCGTTCGCGGTGGTGGGCACTCTCGCCGCGCTCTGGTGGGCCCGCACCCGGGCCGCCGCCGCGGCGTCCTTCCTGGCTGCGGCCTACTTCGTCGCGCTGCTGTTTCCGGTGCTGGGGTTCTTCAACGTCTACTTCTTCCGGTACTCCTTCGTCGGGGATCATTTTCAGTACCTTGCCAGCATGGGCCCGCTGGCGCTCGCGGGCGCGGGACTGTCTTGGGCCGCACGGCCGGTGATCGGCGTGGTTCGACGCGGCGGCGCGGTGCTGCTGCTGGGCGTGCTCGGGCTTCTGACGGCACGCGAGGCCCGGGAGTATCTCGACCACGAGAAGCTCTGGCGTGCGACCTTGGCCGACAACTCCGGCGCCATCATGGCTTGGCTCAACCTTGGCGACACCTACGTGAAACAAGGTCGTCTGGAGGAGGCTGTGGCCACCTTTTCGCACGTCACGCGCATCAAGCCCGACGACTTCGATGCGTATAATGATCTCGGGGGGTCATTACTGGAGCTTGGCCGTCCGGCGGAGGCGCTCGTGGCGTTGGAGCGTGCCGCCGCTTTCGCCCCGGGTCGCGCCTCCATCCTCAACAACCTCGGCACGGCGCAGCGGTTACTCGGCCGGCGCGAGGACGCCGAAGCCACCTTTCGCCGGGCCCTTGCGGCCGATCCTGAGCATGCCGCCGCCCACAACAGTCTGGGGGTGGAACTCGCCGAAGCAGGCCGCTCCAACGATGCGATCTCGCATTTCGAGGCTTCACTGCGCCGCGATCCGCGCGGGGTCGCCGCCCTCAATAATCTGGGGAACGCGCTCCGCACGCAGGGGAGGCTCGAGGAGGCGGTCGCACGGCATCGCGAGGCTCTCCGGCTGAAGCCCGATTTTCCCGATGCGTTGGCCGGGTTGGGGTTTTCGCTCGTGCTCTCCGGGCGTCCCGAGGAGGGGCTGCCGCTCGTCGTCCGAGCTGTCGAGTTGCGGCCGCAAGATGTCGGATCGCGCACCGTGGCTGGCCGAGCCTTCGTCGCGGCCGGCCGCGCGGGGGACGCGGTGGAGCATTTCGCCCGGGCGGCGGAACTCGCGCCCGAGTCGGCCGACGCGCGCAATAATCTCGGTTCAGCGCTCGCCGGCTCCGGTCGACCGCGGGAGGCCGTGGTGGCCTTCGCCCAGGCTGTGCGCCTGGCGCCGCGGCTACTCGCCGCCCGGGTTAACCTGGGCAATGCCCTCGGCTCGATCGAGCGTTGGGACGACGCCGTGACGCAATTCGAGGCGGCGGTGAAGCTCTCCCCGGAGAACGCCGACGTGCACACGCGGTTGGCCATCGCCCGCGTGAATGCGGGCCGTCCGGCTGCCGCCGTTGCGGCCTACGAAACCGCAGTGCGGTTGAATCCCGGTGACGCCGCGCTTCGAGAGCAGTTCGGGCAGGTGCTCAACGCGCTCGGCCGCAGGGCGGAGGCGTTGGGGCAGCTTGAGCGTGCCGCGGAATTGCGCCGCGCTGACAGGGAGGAGTGACCCTGCTTCGCCTGGCCTTCCCATCCGCCGTGCCCACAGAGCACAGGAAGTGAGAGGGAGTGAATGGAAATGGGCGGAAAGAGTTTCCGACGATCCGAGGGGAGCGCCCTCGGCTACACCGCACGCATTTCGTGACGAAGGTCGGTCCGGTATTTCCTGACGGCAGGCATCCCGTGTAGCCGCGGCCGTTCGCCGCGGACCCCACGGAACCCATGACGGCCGGAAGGCTGTTCCGGCGGCTACGAATGTGAACCGCAGATTTCTCAGATGGCGCCGATGAATACGAAGATGGCGTGACCGAGAGTGAGCTTGCCGAAAAAACACGCTTTTCGGGTAGAGCGCGTTGGCCTGGCTTACGCGGTTGCCGTGGGCCTTTCTCTGTCTCTCGGGTTCTTACTGTCCTGCCGTAAGGCTCTCGAAATCTCAGGCGAAGGCTTGGCGCACCGAGCGGTCGAGGAATTCGGCGGCGCGGGGGAGGGCTTGTTCCAGCGGTAACTCCGCTGGAGTAATGGAATGGAGCGTGAGCCCGGCGGGAGGTTGCGCGGCGGTCGCCCGGCCGGCGAAGACGTGGACGGTCTTGCCGAGTTTTAGAGCGCGGGCGGCGACCGCGCCGGGGCCCTTGCCCTGGAGCGAACTGTCGTCGAATCGACCCTCGCCGGTGATGATAACGTCGGCACGCTCAAGCCGCGCCTCGAGGTCGAGCCAGGCGGAAACGAGATCGAAACCGGGTAGCAGTTCGGCGTCGGCCGCTGCCATCAGGCCGAACGAGATGCCTCCGGCCGCGCCCGAGCCCGGGACCTCCATCAGTTCGTCGGGTCGGCTGAAGTATCCGCACAGCAGCAGGGCCAGGCGGGCGGCCTCATGGTCGAGGCGCGCAAGGTCGGCTGGACGCAGGCCCTTCTGCGGGCCGTACGTCGCGGCGGCGCCGCGTGGACCGAGCAGCGGGTTGGTGACGTCGCAGGCGATGCGGATCGGCGGTAGGACCGGGGTGAGTTTGCCGCCGATGCGGACGACCTCGGGCCAGCGGGCGGGAACCGGTGGCGAAATGCGGCGGCCGTCCGCCGCGAGAAACTCCACCCCGAGGGCCTCGAGCGCGCCGAGGCCAAGGTCGTTCGTCGCGCTGCCGCCGATCCCGAGGACGATCGCGGCGGCGCCTTCCTCGACAGCGAGGCGCATGAGTTCCCCCGTGCCGGTGGTGGTGGTATGCCAGAGGTCGCGTTCGCCGGGCGGCAGCAGGGCGAGCCCGGAGGCGCTCGCCATCTCGATCACCGCAACCCGACTTCCAGTTCCGACTTCCGGCAATCGGAGCAGCCCGCGCGCGGGAGTCGGGATACTGTCGTAGGCGACAAGACCCACGCCAGCGGCGGCCGGATTTCCCCGTGGGCCGGTGACCGTGGCCGGCAGGGTCTCTCCGCTGACGGCCGCGGTGAGGATTGCACCGAACCCTTCGCCGCCATCGGCGAGCGGGCAGGAGTCGACGGTCCAATCGGGACGGCTTGCCGCGAGCGCGCGCGCGGCCGCGGCGCAGGCTTCGGGCGCGCCGAGAGCGTCCTTGAATTTGTCGAACGCGAGGAGAACCCGCATGGCGTCAGGCGTCGCCGATCCGTGTGAAGCGCGGCCCGCGCCGGCCGGCGACCTCGACCAGCTCGGTGAACATGGCGGCGGGCCGCACCCAAAGCCCGCGCTCGCCGTACAGGGCCTGGTAAACGACCAGCGGCTCGAGGGTCTCCGAGTGCCGCGCGACGCCGGTCACCAGGTATTCCATCCCCTTGTAATGACGGTACCGGCCTGGGCGGGGATCGTCCGGCAGCGGTGGCAGAGCGTCGGCGGGAACATGCGGCGAGGAGGACATCGGTCGGCGGGGCAGCCGGAGGGTTTGCGGACACCTCGGACGCGGCAAACCGCAATTCGAGAGAGGAATCACGGCACGCCAACGGGTGGGCCCCGGAAAACCCAGTGCGGCCCTACCGGAACCGAAACGTCTTTCGGGATGGCTAGCGTGGGGATCGAAAGGTGTTTCCGAACCGCTTCGCGAAGGGGCAACCACGGATGGACACGAAGAAACACGAATCAGGACGCCACCGCGGAACACACCAAGGGCACGAAAGGGATCAAGGCGCGGAATGAATGAATCTTCGAAAAGAGGCTGCCCGCGGAAGGCCTGGAAAAAGCGGAAGCCTCAGACGCCTGCCGCGGTAAGGTCCCCCGTAGCCGGAATCCGGCGACCGCGGCCGGAGTTAGGATTTCCTTCCTAAGCTCCCGGCCTATCTTCGGCCCGAAAGGCCTTCGGTGTCGCCGTGACGGCAGCCGCGGATTCTTCGGTAAGACACAGAGCGAGGCGGCTACGCCGTGGTTTGGCCCGGGCCGTCGCCGGACGGCCGGGCCGCGGAGCGAAGAGAGCCTTAGAAGCGGCCGCGGACGCCGAAGTAGAAGATCGGGTCGCCGAACTCCGAGATCCGGCTCGGGACGCGGAGCGCCTTGAAGAGCGTCGGGTCGCTGGGTGTTTGGAACTCACGACGGCCCTCGCCGGTGAGGTTGCGCACCTGGACGTAGAGCGTGGCCTTCGAGTTCAGCGTGTAGTTCACGGTGAAGTCGGCCTTCGTGATGGCCTCGGTGAAGGTGGAGGGCGCGGTGGCGGTGGCGCCGAAGCCGGTCTCGACGTCGCCGGTGTGGCTGACGGTTCCGAGCAGGTTGAAGCGGCCGAGGCGCCAGCCGAGGATAAGGTTGGCGGAGCGGGTCGTGGCGGCCTGCAACTGGGCGAGCTTGGTGGTGAAGTTGTCGCCGCCGACGCTCACGTGCGTGAAGTTGAACTGCGCGTTCATGGTGTTGAACGGGCGCGGCAGGAACGCTAGGCCCTGCGCGTAGCTGAACTCGAAGCCCTTCACCGTGCTGCCGAGGCCGTTGCTTGCGAGGGTCACGTTGTAGCGGCTGGCGTCGGCCGGATTGATGCCGTACTCGGCGGCGAGCTCCGGTCCGTTGGCCAGCGTGCTGAGCAGGCCGACGGCGCCGCGGGTGATGAAGCCATCGACGTTCTTCTGGAACACCGAGACGGAGACGACGCCCGAGTTGGGGAGGTACCATTCGCCGGTGAGGTCGAGATTGAGCACCTTGTAAGGCTGGATCGCGGGGTTGGGGACACTGATCGAGCCGGTGCTGGTCGCGGTGGCGGAGTCGAAGTCGGTGACCGTGGGGATGATGTCGCCGAACTCCGGATGGCCGATGGTGCGGCTCACGCCGGCGCGCACGACGACATCGTTGCGCGGCGTGTACTTGAGATTCAGGGAGGGGTACCAGCCGTCGTACTCGAGTCCGGCCGTGGTGAAGCGCTGACGGACGACGCGCAGGTCCTGGGCGCCGGCGTCGAGGGTCTTCTTCTCGTAGCGCGCGCCGGTGACGACCATGAGCTCCTTGGTGAGCGGCAGATCGATGCGGAGGTAGGCGGCGTCGTTGACCTCCTCGATGTTGCGCACGATCCACTCGGTGAGGGTGGACGACGGACCCGGGAACGCGCGGAACGTCTTGTAGGGGCTGAGCCAATCAACGGCTCCGAAACCGAAGCCGATGTCCTGCCCGCTGTAGTCGTCGTCCCGGTACGCGCGCAGCTCGTTGCCGGAAAGCGCGGGGTGCGCATGGGCGACGCCGAAGCGGTTGATCTTGCGGCCGAGGTCGTCGCGACGGAGGCCGGTCTGCACAAAGAAGGGGAAGCCGCCGCGGAAGCTGTGCCGGTAGTCGAGGTTGAAACCCTGCTTCAACTCGCGGGAGGTGAACGGGCGGGAGCGCCACGAGTTGGCGGCGACGCTGTAGCTCGCGAGGTCGCGGTAGGCGGGCGTGGCGCCGTTCTGGGTCACGCTGATCGCCGGCAGGATTCCCCCGAGGATGTTGTCCATCGTGACGATCGTGTTGCTGCCGGTGGGGCGCAGGAGGTTGAGCCCGATGCTGGTGAGGTAGCCGCGGGTGGCGTCGCGGTACTTGTTCTCGGCCTGGGACCAGCTGTAACCGCCCCAGAGTTTGCCCGCGCCGAGCTCCTGCGTGAACTGCGTCCCGAGCACGTAGGTCGGGCCGTACTTGTTGCGCTGGGAAACGTCGGTCGTGACGTTGCCCGTGCCGGCGGTGCTCACGACGCGGTTCTGCGTGAACCCGGCGACCGGGGTGCCGGAGTTGAACGTGATGGAGCGGCCGTTGAACGTCAGGTCGTACCAGTTCCACTGGCCCGTGAACGAGAGCTTGGTCCGCGGGGCGGGCCGGTAGTCGACCTTGGTCGAGAGCGACTCGCGGCGGGTGATCTTCTGTTCGTCGTACATCTGCAGGGACGCAAGGTACGGATTGGCGGCCGACGCGCCGTTGGCGGTGAAGTTCCAGGAATACCCCGCGCGCGGGTAGTCGTGTGTGATCTCGGAGAGCCGGTAGCTCACATTGACGCCGACGTTGGGTGTGAGCCGGTGGGAATAGTTCAGATCAGCGCTCGGGCGGATGAGCAGCTGCGGGCCTTCCTTGAAGGCTCCGCGGCGGTCGAGCGTGAAGTTCTCCGCGTTCGCGGTCAGGGAGACGTTGTAGCTGAACGAGGTCTTCCCCTCGCGGTCGAAGGCGCTCTTGGTGACGAGATTCACCTGCCCGCCGGTGTTGTCGGCCGACATGTCGGGCGTCATCGTTTTGAAGACCTCGATGGTCTCGACGTTGTTGATCGCGACCTGCTCGAGCTCAAAGCGGCGGCTGTCGCCCGAGGAGCTGCCCGAGGCCATGCGTCCGCCGTCGACCGTCACGTTGGTGAAGATCGGGTTCATGCCGCGCAGGCTGACCGCGCGCGCGTCGTTGGCCGTGTAGTCGATGCCGATTCCGGGGAGGAACTTCAGGTACTCGCCGACGTTGCCCTCGCTGATGTCGCCGAACTGATCGGCGGCCGCGACGAGCTTCTGGTTGAACGACGCCTTCTGCAGCGCGATGGCCTGCGCCATGCCCTCCTTGGAGGTGCTCACGGTGAAGGCCTCGAGCACGATGGTGTCTGACTTCAGCTGGACGCGCACCGTGGCGGTCTGGCCGGCGGTGACGCTCACCGTCTGGGAGGCGGCGGCCATTCCCGGGTAAGCGACCCGCACGGTCTGCGCGCCCGGAGCGACGCCCGAAAGGCGGAAGACGCCCTCGCGTTCCGTGACGGCGGTGAGTGCCGTGCCGACGATCGAGACCTCGGCGCCCTCGAGGTACTTACCCGAGCCGTCGAGAACGACGCCGGAGATGGCGCCGGTGCCTTGGGCGAAGGCGGGCCATGAGACCAGTAGAAGGATCGCGAGCAGGCCGCGAAGCGGCGCCAGCGACGCGGTGAGGAGGCGAAGCGAAGTTAGGGAGGGTTTCATCGGGTTGGTGCAGGCTACACGCAGCGGAACCGCGCAGGGTCACGTCGAAATGAATGGCTATCCCTCTTCTCCTCAAGGGAGCGCTGGTCGGGGCGGCCGGATTCTCGTCGGACCGTCCGGTCGCGATCGCCGGTTTTTGGCGTCGGGCCGGTGTCTCCGGGTCAGGCCCGCTAGGTCTTGGGCTCGAGGGACCGCGCCACGGCGTGCACCTCCGGCCAACGGGTGGAGGGGATGATCGGGCCGAGGTGGCTGACCGTCTCCGCGCCCATGACGGAGGCCAGCTCGCCGCAGGCCGGCAGCTGCCAGCCGCGCAAGTGCGCAAAGAGGAACCCGGCCGCCCAGGCGTCGCCGGCGCCGTTGGTGTCGACCACCTGCGCCACGCGGCGCGGTTCAACCCGGTGGAGCTTCTCCCCGTGTCCGATCCACGCGCCGTCCTTGCCGACCTTCACCGCCGCCAGCACGCCGTGGCCGGCGAGGCGGCGGGTCAGCGTGTCGAAGGGCGAGGAGTGGTCCTCGAACAGCGCGCGGATCTCGTCCTCGTTGGCGAAAACGATGTCGATCCCGCGTTGGAACTGGCCGAACAGCCAGGCGCGCGAGGCGTTCACGACCTCGAAAGACGAGAGGTCGAGGCTGGTGGTGCATCCGGCGGCGCGGGCGGCGGTGAGCACCGCGTCGGCCAGCGCCTGGTTGAAGACGAGATAGCCCTCGATGTGGGCGTGGCGGCACCCGGCGAAGTCGGCGGCGGATATTTCCTCCGGCGCAAGGGTGAGGGCGGCGCCCAGACACGTGCGCATGGTGCGTTGCGCGTCGGGCGTGACGAGGGCGAGACAGCGGGCGTTGGCGTGCGGGCCGCGCTTGAAGCGACGCCCGTCGACGCCGGCCGCCTCGAACGTGCGGCGGTAGATGTCCGCGGCCTCGTCGTGGCCGAGTTTCCCGAGGAAGGTGCTGCGCAGGCCGAGGCGCGTGGCGTTGAAGGTGGCGTTGGCGGCCGAGCCGCCCGTGGCGTGCGCCGGCGCTTCGCCGAGCAGCGAGACGATGCGCGCCATCTCATCGGCGTCGACCAGCACCATGCCGCCCTTGTCGCCGGCCACGTGGCGGCGGAGAAATTCATCCGGCACCCGCGCGAGCAGGTCCATGATGGGCGAACCGACGCCGATGAGGTCGAAAGTGGCCATGGTTCAGGAAATTCCGGTCACGGTGAGGCCGGTCGCGAGTAGCGGCTCGTCGTCGATCTCGATCAGCAGCGAGTATTCGCCGGGCCTAGGGAAGCTGAGGTCGCGGATCTCGTTGATGAGATTGATCCGGTGGAGCGGACTCTGCGTCTGGAAGGGCCGCTCCAGCAGCGGTTGCATGGCGGTGGGGTCGAGTCCCATCGAAATGCGCAGCTTGTGCTCTCCCGGAGAGCAGTCGGTGATGGTCAAAAACCACACCATGAAGGGGTGCGTGACCGGGAACTGGCGCGCTTGGATGTTCGAGAAGATGCCGAGAATCGTGTGCTTGCCCGAACCGGGGTCGATGTGGACGCCGTCGCACGTGAGCCACGCCAGCAGCTGCGGTTTGGATTGCACCCGCGGAGGAGGGGGGCGGCCGGACGCCGGCGCAAATGATTTTTCTTGGAGCGAGCGTCGACTGCGTTTGCCTCGCCCTCATGCCGCTCGCTGAGGTTGTCGTCCGTGCCTTCACCATCGACCTGAGTGAATACCCGCGCTGGGCCGTCATCCTCGCCGGCACCGCCGTAGCCGCGGTTGCGCTCTGGCTGATGATGAAGGTCCTGAAGTGGACCCTCTGGCTGTTGATCGTCGCCGTCGCGCTCGGCGGTCTTTCGTGGGCGGGCTGGGAGCTGCTGCGTTAGCCGGGTCCGGCGCTTTTTCTCGCCGCCCCCCGAGCTTTGTCTTGCCGGCGGCTGACGGTGCCCGCCAGCCTCGCGCCCCGTGAAATACATTTTCGTCACGGGTGGGGTGGTATCCTCCTTGGGCAAGGGACTGACGGCGGCGTCGCTTGGCGCGCTGCTGGAGATGCGCGGTCTGGTGGTGCGCATCCAGAAGTTCGACCCCTACCTGAACGTCGACCCGGGCCCGATGAGCCCGTTCCAGCACGGCGAGGTCTACGTCCTCGAGGATGGCGCCGAGACGGACCTCGACCTCGGCCATTACGAGCGGTTCACCAGCGGCAAGCTCTCCCGCCTCAACAGCCTCTCGTCGGGCCAGGTGTACGAGGCGGTGATCCAGAAGGAGCGTCGCGGGGACTACCTGGGGAAGACCGTCCAGGTGATCCCGCACGTCACCAACGAGATCAAGGAGCGCATCTACGCGGGCGGGAAGGATGCGGACGTGCTGATCACGGAGATCGGCGGCACGACGGGGGATATCGAGGGCCTGCCGTTTCTGGAGGCGATGCGCCAGTTCGCGCTGGAGGTCGGGCCCAAGGATGTGGCGTTCATCCACGTCACTCTGGTCCCCTACCTGCACGCGGCCGGGGAGCTGAAGTCCAAGCCCACGCAGCAGTCCGTGGCGAAGCTGCGCGAGATCGGCATCCAGCCGCACGCGCTGGTGTGCCGGACGGATCATCCGCTGGACCACGATCTGCGCGACAAGCTTTCATTGTTCTGCAATGTGCCGGTGAAGGCGGTGATCGAGTGCCGCGACGTGGCCCATTCGATCTACGAGCTGCCGCTGGCGCTGCAGCGCGAGGGCCTCGATCAGCTCGTGTTGGACCTGCTCGGCCTGCCGCATCCGCCCGCGACGAAGAACATCTGGGAACAGATCGTGCGCCGCCTCCTCAACCCGCGGCACGAGGTGACGATCGGGGTGGTCGGCAAGTACATCGAGCTGCAGGACGCCTACAAATCGGTCTATGAGTCGGTGACGCACGCGGGCATCGCGAACAACTGCAAGGTCCACATCCGCCGGATCGATGCGGAGGAACTGGAGCGGAAGAACGGTTTGGCGCTGCTGCGGGGGCTCGACGGCATTTTGGTTCCGGGCGGGTTCGGGGACCGCGGGACGGAGGGCAAGATCGCGGCGGCGCGATACGCGCGGGAGAACGGGGTGCCTTATTATGGCCTCTGCCTAGGCCTGCAGATCGCGGTGATCGAGTTTGCCCGCAACGTGCTCAAGCTGAAGGGGGCCAACAGCACCGAATTTGACCCGAAGGCGCCGCACCCCGTCATCAATATGATGGAGGAGCAGAAGCAGATCATCGACAAGGGGGCG
>SXGQ01010368.1_pt1 | contig 28012 bp, 23 predicted proteins | sample 3178371 | NCBI WGS metagenome assembly SXGQ01 (sample SAMN11356859, study PRJNA531348) | freshwater metagenome | isolation source: freshwater sample F1-20 | place: China: Fuxian Lake, Yuxi | collected 2017-12-25 | reverse complement strand
TCGGCCCAGCCGCGCGTGATGATGTCGTCGTTGATGCGCTTGCCGCCGGTCCACGGCAAGGACACCAACCACACGGACAAGTTCGTCGCGGGCTTGTCGCACGACAACGTCACGGTGACGCGCGCCCAGCCGGAGATGTGCAGCGGCTGCGCCAACGGTGGCGTGGCCCACAGCAATCGGTGGTCGGACTGCTCGGACTTGGCGTGCGTCGCGCCGTCGATGGCTACATCGTCGATGAGTGTCTCGACCACGCGCTTGTCCACGGCGCCTGGCCGCAGCACGCCCACGCCGTGGCCTCCAGGTTGCGGATGCAGCACGACCATCCGCGCGTCGGGGTTCGGCCAGTCGGGGTAGGAGGTCGGCGCGTTCTGCTTGTCGCCTTCGCGCACGATCCACGCGCGCGGGCCGGCTTCGATGCCGTTCTCCGAACCCAGCAAGTACTTGGTGAACCACTTGTTCACCAACTCGAACGGCGGCGGCCCGCCATGGCCGCCTTGGTGGTAGTACACCATGTGCGGCAGGCCCTTCTTCTTGACCGCCTCGTAGATGCGCGCGCTGTGTTCGGGCATCACGTTCCAGTCGTTGAAGCCGTGCGCCATGAACAACGCGGCCTTCATCGGCGCCAAGTCGAGCAAGTAGTCGCGTTCGGCCCAGAACTCGTTCCAATCGCCGTGCTCGCGATCGAGCGCCTTGCGCATGACCTTGTCGCGGACGTTCTTGTCGCACCACTCGTCGCGCGCTGGATCGCCGCTGTGGATGAAGTCGTAGAGGACATCCGCGTCCTCGCCCATGTAGCCGCCCGGATGCCGCACGAGTCCATGGCTGCGGTAGTAGTGGTAGTACGAGGTGTTCGGCGCGATGGGCAGGATCGCCTCGAGGCCTTCGACGCCCGTCGTGGCGGCGGCGAGCGGCAAGGTGCCGTTGTACGAGGTGCCGATCATGCCGACCTTGCCGCTGGACCAAGTGGCTACTACCGGCTCGCCGCCGCGTTGCGCGCTCCAACCCTTGGCGCGGCCGCACAACCAATCGATGACGGCCTTGGGCGCCAAGGTCTCGTTGTCGCCGCCGATCGTCGGGCAACCGTCGGACCAGCCCGTGCCGGGCGAGCTCGAGTGCACCACCGCGAAGCCGCGCGGCACCCAAGCGCCTACTTCGGAGTTGGCGATCATGCCTGCTTCCTTGCCGCGCGGGACGAGAGTCATCGTCTTGCGCTCGATGGGCGCCGCGCCGAGTTCCTGGTTGGGATCCCAGAAGTAGCTCTTGTCGTCGGGACCGGTGCCCGCGAAGTACGGCGAGGTCTCGTAGATGACCGGCACCTTGAGACCTTCGGTCTCCGTCTGGCGCGGCCGCGTCACGTCGACATGCACGCGGTCCTTGCGTCCGTCGCCATCGGAGTCGAAGTCCGTCTCGACCCACAGCCACTGCTTGATCCACTGCGACTTGTCCTTGAAAGCCTCGACGACCTGGGCTTGGCCATCGACGATCGAGTGCGTGGCCTTGGGTGCGTCGGTGTCGAGCACGGCACAGAGGGAAAGCGCGTTGGCGCCGGCGTGGAGCAGCACGAGCAGCATGGTGGTGTGGTCCCTTGGGCAACGATGCGCGTCCCGACGGCATCGTGGGCTCCAAAGTACCCTCGCAGGCTTGCTGGTCGCTGGTCGCTCCTCCCAATCTCGGGAAGGAAAGTGGCCAAGCACCTTCCCGCATCCCTGGGGTTGCGCCGTTGGGACACGCTGGATACACCTTCCTCAGGAGGCGGAGCATGTTCGCGCCTCCCGCCCGTGCTGGTTTGGCGCAGGCGACCCCCCTCAAGCGGTGTTTTCCAGAGGTATGTTCCATGCAAATGCACACGTCTCGTTCCTCTGCTCTCGCGTCCGTCGTGCTGGGCGGCTTGGTGATCGGCGCCTGCGCCGGGACCTCAAGTGGCCGGCGCGACGAGTGCTTTGAGATCATCAATGGCGAAGTCGACATCAATGTGCTCGGCAACTCCGCGACTGTGAGTGGCTTTTGCATCAAGCGACTGAACTCCCATTGTCCGGAGCTCGTCGACTGCAAGGCGGAGTGGTACATCGACACCAACAACAACGGCACGCGCGATGCTGGCGAGCCGCATGACCTCGACATGGCAGCCAACCCCGGCAACGAATTCTGCCAAGGCACGGTCAACGTGAATCAGGCCTCGCAGTACGCCGGCGCCACGTTGCGTTGGCAGGTCGAAGCGTTCGAGCAAGACTCCAACGGCAACAAGCGGCCCATCAAGTCGACGGGGGGGGCATACAAGCTCCCGGGATGAACATCTTGCGTCCTGCACATTCGTCAACTCGCAACACCATTCACCAAGCAACACGACCCATGAAGCTCAACCACATCGTCATCGCCTCCATCGTCCTGCTCGGCGCGTCTGCGTCCGCCGTCACCCTGTCGCGCCTGTACGTGCGTCAAGCCGAAGCGCCAACGGCGGAAGCAGCCGTCGGGTTGCTGGCCTTGATCGAGGCCGAAGCACCCGCCTTCGCCGCCCAACAAGGTGCACCCGCGCGACCCGCCGCGGTCCGGAGCCAAGCGCCTTCGGCCACGGCCATCTTGACCGAGCTCGATCACATGCACGCCTTGCGCGCTTCGGTCGCGGAGACTACTTCGCAGTACATCGTCACCGTCGCCAACGATTCCGTCCCGGACGAGCATGCGAGCAACTTGCGCCATGTGGCCCATGTGGCGCATGCCGAGTTGCGCTACGAAACCTTGGCTGCGACGCATGTCTTCCCGTTGACGCAGAGCGGCACGACATGGGTGGCGTCGATCCCCAAGGACTTGGGGTTCCTCCCGGCGCACTCGATCGCCTTGGGTGTTTGGGAAGCGGGCACCTCGCTCCAATACGAGCACGATGCGGTGTATTGGTGGAAGTTGCGCTTCCAATGAGTGCCCACATGACGAACTTCGCGAGTCGCCTTGGAGTGGCGTGCCTTCTTGTCGCGGCGGCGGGCTGCGACACCCCTGGACGCCATTACGAACGGCCGGACTTCGAGTACCGGACCGTCGTCGACGATGCGAACTGGAGCGTGGCCTACACGCCGTTGGAGACACGCGACGATCACATGGTCTTGAAGTCCTTGTGGGTCGAGAGGCGTCACCCGGATGTGTCCATCGAGTCCATCGAGGTGCAGTTCACCGACCAGGACGGGCAAGTCGCCTACCGCGACTGGATGCGACCTGTGTCGACTTCCACCTTCGGCCAGTTGGGGGGCATTCGGGTCTCGACGAGGGACCGCGTCCTCACGGCCGTCGCCTCCGTCAAGTCGTCCAAGATGGAAGCGCCTTTGCAGTTCAAGCTGCTGCCCTGAAAGCGCGCGACGCCTGCGGTTGGTTGCTCCAACCGCAGGCGTTGGGCTTGGGTAGCCACGCTGGTTCCCGTGCGTGACCGGCTCGCCGCTTGGACCGCGGCCTTTGGTCGTCCGCGCCAGCTGGCGTAGGATTCGCCTGTGCACCCGCGCAAGTCAGCCCTGCTGTTGTTCGTCGCGCTGGCTTGCTTGGTGGCGGCCGACTTGGCTTTGGCGGCGTGGTCGCCCTTCTTGTATCGCCAGCCGCCGCGCAACGTGGGCCAGCAGGCATGGGCCGGCTTGCTCCATCGACCATCGAGCATCGAAGGCCTCGACTACGAGCTGGCGCCGAACGCCGACCTAGTCCATCGCGAAGCGCGCGTGCGCACGAACTCCCTTGGCATGCGCTCTCCCGAACTGGATGCCGTGCGCGCCAGTGGTTCCATGCGCATCGGCGTGCTGGGCGATTCGGTCGCGTTCGGCTTCGGCGTCGAAGACGACCAGACTTGGAGCGCGCACTTGCAGCGGCGGCTCGAGTCGGCGCTGCCTGGACGACGCGTCGAGGTGCTCAACTGCGCGGTCAGCGGCTATGGCACGCGCGAGGAACGCTTGGCGCTGGAGCACAAGCTGCTGCCTTTGCAGCCGGATCTCGTGGTCGTGGGCTACTTCCTCAACGATCCGGAGTGGGAGCCTGTCCAACAGTTGCGCAATCACTTCCACGCGCCGGAGTGGTGGCAGCATTCGGAGATCCTGCGACGCATCGCCTATGCGCGGCGCAAGTCGCGCATCGAGGAACTTGGCGGTGGCGACTTGCTGAGGTGCTACCACAACACGGCAGGGGAGCCGTGGCGCGACACCGTGGCGGAGCTGCAGCGCATCCAAGCCGTCTGCGCGGAGCGCGGAGTCCCGGTGGTCCTCGTGCTCACGCCGCTCTTGGCGCCCTTGGAGGACTGGCCCTCGTACGCGTACGCCAATCTCCATGCGCAGGTGATGCAACAAGCGCGCGCCTTGGGCTTCGCGGCCTTCGACGCGACCAAGCCGTTGGCGGCCAGTGGCAAGTCGCCCGCGAGCTTGCGCCTCGACGAGAGCCATCCGACCGCCGAAGGCCATGCCATCATCGCCGAAGGCCTTGGTGCTTGGCTCTTGTCGCAGGGCGTGCTCGCGCCACGCTGAGGCCTGCGCCTCAGCCCCAGCGCACCGCGAGCCGGCTGAGCGAACCCAGCTCGAAGCCCTCGATGGGGAACGAGACAGACGGTGCATCGATGGTGGCGGCGCCGGCGGCGACCAGCAGCGGCACGAAGTGGTCATGGCTCGGATGCGCCAGCGCGCAGCCCGGAGCGCGTTCGCGCCACGTCACCAATCGGTCGTGGTCGTGCCCCACGAGCTGCGCGCGAGTCCATGCCTCGAACTCGCTGGCCCATTTCGGTACTGGCGCGTCGGGGCGCCCCCAAGCGAGTTGGCCCAAGTTGTGCACCATCCCGCCGCTGGCGAGGATCAACACGCCTTGCGCACGCAGCGGTGCGAGTTGCCGACCCAGTTGGTGCAAGCGCTCGGGTGGTAGCCGCCATGGCACCGACAACTGCAGCACCGCCACATCCGCCGCGGGCTGCATGTGCACCAGCGGCGTCCACACGCCATGGTCCCAAGGGCGCTCGTCATCGAGGCGCGAACCGGGCACCAGTCGCAGCACATCCTGCGCCAGAGCCGCCGCGGCGGGGGCGGGATAGCGCACCTGCCGCAACTCGGTCGGGAAGCCGCTGTAGTCGTGCAGCAACTCGCGCGTCGTGCGCGTGCCCACGGTCGGAGGCGACTCCAACCAATGCGCCGACAAGACGAGGATCGCCACGGGGCGCGCCACAGCGCGTCCCAGCGCGCCGAAGTCGCGCGCCGCCACGGGATCCAACGCCATGGTGGGCGCCCCATGGGACACGAACACGACGGGCATGAGCGTTGCCGGTGGCATGACACGAACTCCGCTGGTGCAGGCGGTCGCGAGCGAGGCCGAGGACACTTGCAGGAGGCAGCGCCGATTCATGGGTGCGGGCCTGGCTGCGTCGCGAGGCGTTGATCCGCAGGCCAACGGCCAGCGCGTTGGCCTAGGCGGTCAAGAGCAGCCCTACCAGTGCTTCTTGGCGACGCGACCTGAAGGGCTTCGCTTGGCGCAGGGCGTGCTGGATGCTGCCGGGCTTGGGTTCCACGCCGACAGGATCGACCCCAATCCATGACCACTCGAGCATTCCGCCATGGCTGGCACCTCGAGTGGTCCGATGACGGCTACTTGCGTCGCTTGGCGGGCTTGCGCGCCGACTTGCGCCGGGGAGCATGGTCGTGCTCCGCGTGGAAGGGAGGGCGTCCATCCTCGACGCCGATGTCGCGCATCATCTTGCGCAACTCGAGCGAGTGCATCTCCTCCGCCGCGATTTGGGTGCGAGCGAACTCCTCGAGGTACACGCTGGATCCCTCCACCACGCCGAGCAGGTCCTTGTACAGCGTCAAGGCGCGCGACTCGTGCGCCGCGCTCTCCTCGAGGATGTCGCGCATCGCATGGCGGTAGGTCTCGTCGATCTCCGCGATCTGCAAGGTCGGGTGCCCGCCGAGCCCAGTCAGCAGCTCGCCGGCTTGTTGAGCGTGCAGCAACGACTCCGAGGCTTGTGCCTTCATGAAGGCCACGATGGGGATGCGGTTCGGTCCCGTCACCATCAAGGAGTAGTGCGTGTAGCGCACCACGCCGGCCAGTTCGAATTCCATGATGCGCGACAGCAACTTGAGCGTGCGTGCGATGTCGAGGTCCTTGAGGGGCATGACCGCAGTCTAACCGAGCCGCGCTCGACAGGCGCGACCCGTCCTGTCCCGCGGCGCGCTCGCGGCCAAGCGCAGCGTCACCCCTTGGCCCGGGTTGGCGCTTCGGTTTGGGAACTCGCCAACCACGCCAGTCGCTTGACCCCGCCCCGCGCCATCCAATGGAACCCCAGCAAGGCGATGCCGAAGACCAGCGCGCTGTAACCCGCGAGACGCGTCGTCTGGGGGATGATGAGGATCCCGGCCACGAACTGGATGGCGATGGACACATACAGGATCGAGGCCACGAAGAGGCGCGAGCGGTCGCGGATGAAGCGCGCGCCGAGCGGTGCGCCGACCACGACGATGGGCACGCAGGCCCACCAGTAGGTCCAAGCCGCCGGTTCCATGCCGCCGCCGAGCGTGCTCTTCCACAGGAAGCCCACCAACGCGTTCGAGGCCATCAGCACGACGGAGGTCGGCGTGGCGATCATCTCGCACACGCGGAAGCGCAAGGTCAAGAGCGAGAAGGTCAGGATGTCCAGTCCGCTGCCCGTCAAGCCGGAGATCGCGCCACCGACCAACCCGGTGCCGAACAGCATGAGCGCGTGGCGCGGCAGGAAGCGCTCGATGGCGAAGCGTACTTCGCGCTCGCGATAGCGGTTGATCCAGAACAAGGCTCCCGCGAAGGCCAACCACACCGCCAAGAAGGTCATCTTGGTGTAGGCCGGCGGCAGCAGCGGCGAGATCCACTCGATGCCGACGACCACGCCGAAGATGCCGCCCGCGCCAGCCCACCACAAAGCGCGCCATTCGATGGGGATGCGCGTGTAGAGGATCGTCGCCGAGGCGGAGGTCATGCCCACGGACTGGATCATCATGGCGAAGTCGCGCGCCACCGGAGGGGGGATGGCGAACATCAAGGTCATCACGGGAAAGGCCACCGCTCCGCCACCCTCGGCCGTGGCGCCGGCGATGAAGGAGCCGACCGCCATGGTGATCGACATGAACCACGCTTCGGTCAAGAGCGACCAGCGTTCGCCCGCTTGCATGCCGACGAGCCACAGCGACCACACGATCAACGAGGCCACGAGGATCGACGTCTTGGCTGTGCGCGCGCCACCCATGCGGGAGAGCCTAGCTTCTCGCCGCTCTCCGCCATCACGCAGCCTTGATAGAGTCGGCGCCATGCACTCCGCCAGGTCGCCGATCGCATGCTTCTGGACCGCGAGCCTCCTGCTCGCATGCCCTCTGCTCTCGCACCTCGTGCTCGCCGCCGGCCTCGTTGCCGCCTTGCCCGCCTGCGCCTCCACGACGACCGAACCGCGCGAGGTGCTGCCCGCGCCCGATCCCGCCATCGCGCCCTTCGCCTTCCTCGAGGGTGTCTGGACGCTCGAACAGCAGAACGGCGCCGTCATCGAGGAAGCCTGGGGCGCGCCGCGCGGCAAGGCCGTGCTCGGTTCCTTCCGGCGCGTGCTGGGCGATGGACGCACGCCGTTCTACGAGTTCACCCACATCGTCGCCGCCAAGGAGGGCGTGCTGCTGCGCCAACTGCACGTGCACGGCGACTTCGAGACCGATCCGCGGCGCGCCAAGCCGATGGTGCTGCGCCTGGAACGCCTCGAGCCGCGCGCCGCGTCCTTCGTGCCCGTCGACGACGTCACGCTGGCTGCCGCCGGGACGCTGGCGCGCGCCACCTACACGCGCCTTGACGACGAGACACTGCTACTGGTGGTCGAGTCGAAGAGCGGTGCCGAGGGCGGACCGTCGGAACCGCCGCTCGAGTTCCGCATGCGCTTGACGCGCTGAGTCGAGGTAGCAAGCTCGCGAGCCACATGGACCTCTCGCTCATCGCGTCCAACCTGCTCAACCCGCCGGTGCTGTTCTTCGCGCTCGGGGCGTTGGCGCACTTCCTGCGCTCCGATCTCGAGATCCCGCAGCCGTTGCCCAAGTTCTTTTCGCTGTACTTGTTGCTGGCGATCGGCTTCAAGGGCGGCAGCGAACTGCACGAGAGCGGCTTGGGCGGGCCCGTGCTGGGCACGTTGGGGGCCGCGGTCGGCATGGCGGCCTTCGTGCCGTTGTGGACCTACGCCATCTTGCGACGGCGACTCGACGCAGCCAACGCGGCGGCGGTCGCGGCCACCTACGGTTCCATCTCGGCGGTGACCTTCATCGCCGCGTCGGCGTTCCTCGCCCAACTCGGCGTGGCCTCGAGCGGCTACATGGTCGCGGCGATGGCCTTGATGGAGTCGCCCGCCATCATCATCGGCATCACGCTGGCGCGGCGCGCGGGCGGCGGCACGCCGCGGACGGCCGGCATGCCGGTCGATGGCGGTTGGTCGCACCTGCTGCGCGATGCGTTCGCCAACGGATCGGTGCTGGTGTTGTCGGGCGCGCTCCTCATCGGCTACGCCACGGGCTCGAGCGGCAAGGAAGCCTTGGCGCCGTTCACCGATGGCATCTTCCGCGGGATGCTGTGCCTGTTCCTGCTGGACATGGGTCTCGTCAGCGCGCGCCGCGTCGGTTCGTCGCGCGAGTTGGGCTTGTTCCCGGTGGCCTTCGCGGTGCTCGTGCCGCTCGCCAACGCCGCGCTCGGCATCGCCATCGCGCTTTGGTTGGGCCTTGGACAGGGGGACGCGCTGCTCTTCACCGCCTTGTGCGCGAGCGCCAGCTACATCGCCGTGCCCGCCGCGTTGCGCCTGGCCTTGCCCGAGGCCAATCCGGGGTTGTACGTCACCATGGCCTTGGCCCTGACCTTCCCGTTCAACATCGTCGTCGGCTTGCCGCTCTACATGGCCGCCATCCAACGCATCTGGAGCTGACATGGAACCCGTCAAGCGCATCGAGATCGTCGTCGACAGCCCCGAAGTCCCGGAGTTGCTGCAGATCCTGCGGCGCGAGGGCATCGGTGGCTACACGGTGTTCGGACATCTGCGTGGAGGCGGCGATCGCGGCGAACGCCGCGACGACGAGCCGAGCGGCGGAGGCAACGCTTGCATCCTCGTCGCCGTGCCGGCCGCCAAGCTGCAACGCGTGATCGAAGTGGTGCGTCCCGTGCTCAAGCGCCGCGGCGGCATGTGCCTCGTGGGCGACGCGCACTGGGTCGTGCACTGACGGAATCCGCTTGCTGGATTGCCGCTGCGGCCGACTGCGTGTCTACTCGAAGACATGCCTTCGTCGCGCGCCAAGAAGCGCATCCTCGCCATCCTCGTCGGCGTGGCCAGCGCCGTGCCGGTGGCGGAGCTCGTCTGCCGCGTCAACGCCCTGTTCCCCGGCTCGGCATGGGACTCCGCGCGCGCCGAGGCCTTCTTCGAAGCGCGTTCGTTGCCGCAGGCGGCCTACGAGATGCGCGTCTACGGCGGACCCGACCAGCACGTGTCCGAAGCCGATGCGTTGCCCTACGTCCATCCCTACACCGGTTGGACGAACGCCGCGACCGACGCCTTGGCTGCGCGCATGGTCGACGAGACCTCCGGCGACGGAGAGGCGCACTTCGATGTGCTGCTGTTGGGAGGTTCGGTCGCCGGCAACATGAGCGAGCGCGCCGTGCCGCGTCTAGTGGCGGCCGTGCAAGCCGATCCGGGCTTCGCCGGCCGGCAGATGCGCGTGTGGAACTTCGCCCGGCCCGCGTACCGCGCCCCGCAACCGCTGCATTGGTGCGAATGGCTGTTGGCGCTCGGCGCGCGTCCGGAAGCGGTCTTGCTCGTCGATGGCTTCAACGAGACGGCGATGTCGGTCGAGCATGCACGCCGCGGCGTGCATCCGGCCTATCCGTCGTCGTCCTACTGGTCGGCCTTGGTGCGCGGCGCGAACCTGACGCCGGCGTTGCTCGACCAATTGGCCGCCGTGCGCCTCGCGCGCCGGGCGCAGTTGTCCATCGCGCGCCAAGCCCGCGACCTCGGCTTCCATCGCAGCGCGCTCCTCACGCGCCTCGCCGAACGCAGGTTGCGGGCGGCGTCCGCGTTGGTCGAGTCGGAGTCCAACCTGTTGCGCGTCGAGCAGGCTCGCGCCGCGGCCTCCGATCGTTTGCTCGCGGGTCCGCGCCATCCCGGCACCGACGAGGCCGCGGTGGATGCCGCGTTGGCCTCGTGGGAATCCTCGGCGCGCGCCCTGCACGCCATCTGTCGCGCGCAGGGCATCGCCAGCCTGCAAGTGGTGCAACCCACCCTCGCCGACGAAGGTGCGAAGCCCGCCAGCGCAGAGGAACGAAGACTGCCCGCCGCGTCGCTCGACTGGCAAGACGCCATCCGCTTGGGCTATCCGAGGCTGCGCGAGCGAGCCGCGCGCCTCGCGCAGGACGGCTTGCCCGTGGTCGACGCCACGCGCGCCTTCGCATCGAGCACGGAGACGATGTTCGTGGATGTCGTGCACTTCAACGATGCCGGCAACGAAGCGCTGGCGGATTGGATCGCGCCGCGCTTCCTGGGCGAGTTGAAGTGATGCTCAACGGACCACGCGCGCGCCGAGCACCGCGCGGATGGCGGCGTGGCTGGCGAGCGACAGCCCCAGCACGATGACGGTGCAGGCGACGAGCTTGACGGATGCCGAGGCGTCCCAACCGCGCAGGTCGGCGACCACATGCACCGCCAAGGGCAAGTGCACGAGGTAGACCCAGTAGGAGGCATCGACGAGCCAGCGCACGAAGGGCCGTTCGGTTCGCGACAACTGCTCGACGGCTCCCATGCCGCCTAGCGCCGATTGCCAGATGACCAAGGCCATGCACAAGTGCGCGGCGGCGAAGGCCCAGGTGCGGTCTTCGCCGCGGCGCAGGCCGTCGAAGCTGACCAAGGCCAGCAACAAGTGCAGCGGCAGGACCAGCGCCACCGTCGCGAGTCGCCGCTTCCAACGCGCACGCAGCTCCGGCCATGCTTCGGGCGCGCCGTGGAGGAGCCAACCCACGCCGAAGCACAGCGCATGGAGCGCCAACGCGCTCCAGTTCGGCCACCATCCCGACGGCGTCTCGATGGCCGCATGGTCCATCGTGAGCAGCACGGTCCATGTGGATCCGACGAGCAAGATCAACCGCCAGCCGGGACGGGATCCGCCCAACAACCATCGCGCACCGCGCGTCCCGCGTTCGCGCCAGTCCGACGGCAGGCCGCGCGCCAATCCCGCCAGTGCCAGCGCGGTGCCGCCGATCAGCAGCAAGTACCACAGGAACCACAAATGAGCGAGCCCGCCGCTCGGCCACGCGGGGTGCAGCATCAAGGTCGCGCGCCCGCCACCAAGGGCGCGCGCTCCGGCGTAACTGAAGGCCGCCTCGACGAGCGGCACGAGCAACACGACGCCCAATGCGAGCGGCAGGGCGATGCGGCGCATGCGCTCGCGCCAAGCGCCGGCCAAGCCGCGCTTCTGCAGCACCAACGCGGCGAAGAAGCCCGCCAGCACGAAGAACACCGGCATGCGGAAGGCGTGGATGCCGAGCACGACGAGCGTCGCCCACAACGACGTGCTCGGATCGCGGTAGCCCCAACCAGCGTCCGCGTCCCCGAGTTGGAAGCTGCACGCGACGTGCAGCAGCACTCCCAACAGCATCATCGACGCGCGCAAGGCGTCGAGTCCGTGGAAGCGAGCCGGCGCATCCGCGACGCCGGGGCCAGGCGGCTTGTCCATGCGCGGACTCTACAGGTCCACGTGCAGACTCCACAGGTCCACGCTGGACGGCATCACGCGCATCAGGCTCGGCGCTTGGGCTTGGCGGCGCTGCGGCGCGACGCGCTTGCCTTGGCGCTCGCGGCAGGCTTGGCGGCTCGCTTCGCGACCTTCTTGGTCGCCTTGGCGGCCTTGACCACCGTGGTCGTCGTCGCCGCGCCCTGCGCGCCACCCAGCGCGGCCAGAACTTCCTCGGCGTGTCCAGCGACCTTGACCGGCGACCAGATGGCGGCGAGCTTGCCCGCGGCGTCGATCAGGAAAGTCGAGCGAACCGTGCCCATGACCTTCTTGCCGTACATGAGCTTCTCGCCGTACGCGCCGTAGGCCTTGGCGACGGCGTTGTCGGCATCGACGAGGAGGTCGAAGGGCAAGCCATGCTTGGCGCGGAACCCATCGTGCGACTTGAGCGAGTCGGAGGACACGCCGAGCACCACCGCGCCCGCCTTGCGCAGCGCCGCGTCGCGGTCGCGGAAGTCGCAGGCTTCGACCGTGCAACCGGGCGTGTTGTCGCGCGGGTAGAAGTAGAGCACCACCTGCTTGCCGGCGAAGTCGCCCAGCGAAACCTTGGAGCCGGAGGTGGAGGGCAGGGAGAACGCGGGGGCTTTCTGGCCGAGCTTGGGCATGGTGGTGGGGCGCGTGCGCGCCGGGCGACGACGGGAGGAAAGGGGGCTTGGCCGGACGGATCGAGTGCCGCTCGCGCCGCCAAGCTTCGTACAGTACGCGCCTACGCCATGGAAGGATGCCGACGCGCGCATCCAGCGCGAGGAGGCCGCACACGATGGTCCGAGTCGAATCCACCATGCTGCCCTTGGGCACGCCCGCCGCCGACTACGCCTTGCCCGATGTCGATGGGCGCATCGTGCGCCGCTCGGACGGCGCTGGCGCTCCGGCCTTGGTGGTGATGTTCCTCTCCAACCACTGTCCGTACGTCAAGCACATCCAAGCAGCCTTGACGAGCCTCGTGCGCGAGTACCAAGCGCGCGGGGTGGCGTTCGTCGCCATCGCTTCCAACGACACGAGCACGCACCCGCAAGACGGCCCCGCGGAGATGAAGCGCGAGGCTGAACGGCTCGGCTGGACCTTCCCGTACCTCCACGATGCTTCGCAAGCCGTGGCCAAGGCCTACCGCGCTGCGTGCACGCCGGACTTCTACGTGCATGACGCGGCGGGGCTGCTCGTCTACCGCGGTCAGATGGACGGAGCTCGGCCGGGCAACGACCAGCCCAACGACGGCGCGGATCTGCGCGCGGCCTTGGACGCCGTGTTGGCGGGTCGCACCCCGATCGCGTCGCAACGGCCGAGCATGGGCTGCAACATCAAGTGGAAGGCCGGTGGCGAGCCGGACTACTTCCCGCCGCGCGCTTGAGGATCGCGGAGCGGGGCGGAGTCAGCCCGGGCCGAAGGGCAACCCGAGCGAGTACCACGCGATGAACATGAGCACCCACGCGACGAGGAAGGTGAACGAGTAGGGGAACATCGTCGCCACCAGCGTGCCGAGGCCCGCCTTGGGGTCGTAGCGTTGCAGGAAGGCGATGATCAGCGCGAAGTAGCTCATCATCGGCGAGATGATGTTCGTGCAGGAATCGCCGATGCGGAAGGCGCACTGCGTGGCGTCGGCGGGGATGCCGGCCAAGAGGAACATCGGCACGAAGACGGGCGCCATCAAGGCCCACTTGGCGGAAGCGCTGCCCATGACGAGGTTCACGAGCGCCGTGAGGAAGATGAAGGCGACCAGCGCCGGTCCGCCGCCCAAGCCGCTTGATTGCAGCAATGCCGCGCCCTTGATGGCGAGGATCAGGCCGAGGTTGGTCCAGGTGAAGTAAGCGACGAACTGGGCCGCGAAGAACACGAGCACGAGGTAGCTCGCCAAGGTCTCCATCGACTTCGCCATGCCCTTCATGGCTTGGCCATCGTTCTTGATCGAGCGCGTCGCGACACCGTAGGCGATGCCCGTGGCCGCGCCGATCAAGAAGATCAGCGTCACGATCCCCGACATGAACGGCGAGTGCAGCACGCCACCGGTCTTGGGGTCGCGCAGGAAGCCGCCTTCGGGAACCAAGCCCCACGACACCAGCCCGCCGATCGCCAGCGTCGTGGCCAAGGCCCATGCCAAACCACGCTTCTCGAGCGGTGCGAGCGGCTTGAGCAAGTCGGCGCCCTCGGTCCCGGTGGATCCGCTCCAAGCGCCGAGTCGTGGCTCGACCACGCGCTCCGTCAGCCACCAGCCGACCAGCGAGATGACGAAGGTCGACACCGCCATGAAGTAGTAGTTGCAGGCCGGGTTGACCAAGGCGCCCGGTTCGACGATGCGCGCTGCCTCCTGCGTGATGCCGGAGAGCAGCGGATCGACCGTGCCCAAGAGCAGGTTCGCGCTGTAGCCGCCCGAGACCCCCGCGAAGGCGGCCGCCATGCCGGCGATCGGGTGGCGGCCGGCCGCGGCGAAGATCGAGCCCGCCAAGGGCACGAGCAAGACATAGCCCAGTTCGCTGGCCACGTTCGACATCACGCCCGCGAAGACGACGACCAAGGCCAACCAACGCCGCGCGGCGGACAGGACCACCAGTCGCAACGCGGCACCGATCAAGCCGCTGCTCTCGGCGATGCCGATGCCGAGCAGCGCCACCAGCACCGTGCCGAGCGGCGCGAAGCCCGTGAAGTTGGTCACGGTCTTCGTGAGGACGAGGTGCAGTCCTTCGACGCCCAAGAGGCTCGTCGGCCGCAGTTCCTCGCCGGTCTTCGGGTGGACCGCCGAGACTCCCAGTTGCACGGCGACTTCCGACAAGAGCACGACCAGCAAGGCCAGCAGCAGGAACAGCGTCGCCGGATGCGGCAGCGCGTTGCCGCCGCGTTCGACGACGCGCAGGAAGCGATCCACGAAGCCCTTTTTCCCGGTCGTAGCTTGCATGGCCGACGACTTTGAGGGAGAGCGCGGCCGATGGCGCAAGGATCCTGTACGAAGTGCCCTGCTTGCGCGACCTCAACGCCACGCGAGCTTGGCCAGCACGAAGTGGTGGTCGCTGGGCCACCGTCCGCGCGAGCCTGGATCGGACAGGATCTCCGCTTCGCGCGTGCGGAGCCCGTCGTCGCGCAGGATGTAGTCGATCTTGTCGCCCGCGAGGCCGCCTTGGAAGGCGTGGAAGGTGCCGCGGCGCTCGGCCGAGGGATGCAGTTCACGCCACGTGTCGACGAATCCCGCGTCGCGCAGGCGTTGGAGGGCGAGGCTTTCCTCGCCAGCGTTGAAGTCGCCCAACACGATGCGCGGACCGCGTTGCGCGAGGGATCTTCGAGCGACGAGCGCCGCCGATTCCGCGCGCGCCGTCTCGCCCACATGGTCGAAGTGCGCGTTGGCGATCCACAGCTCGCGTTCTCCGCCCACCTCGCGCACGCGCGCCCAACTGCAGATACGCGTCAACGCCGCGTCCCAGCCGATCGAGGCAGGCTTGTCGGGCGACTCGCTCAACCAGAAGTCGCCATGCTCGAGGACCGCCAAGCGCCGCGCATCGATGTAGAGCGCGCAGTGCTCGCCGCGCCCTCCACCATCGCGACCCTGCCCCACGCGTCGATGGTGGGGGAACGCGGCTTGCAGGAAGGCGACTTGGAAGTCGAGGGCTTCTTGCACGCCGATGATGTCGGGTTGGCGCGCCGCGATCATGGCCACCAAATCGTCGCGGCGCAGCTCCCAGCGATCGGCTCCGTCGTCGGCGGCGCCATGGCGCACATTGGCGCACAGCACGACGAGGTCTTGCAGGCCGCGAGAGGCGGAGCCCGGCATCGCGCGCGCTCCGGTCTCCTCGCGCGGCCCGCAAGCGACGGCGAGCAGCCCCGTCAGGAGCATGGCGACCAGCAAACCAGCGCGCATGCCGGGGATCCTAGCGTCCTCGTCGCGGGGCGTGGCGCGCGCAGGGGCGCTAGGCTCGGCCAAGGAACTTCTTTCCTGCTCCGTTCCTCAGGACGGCGAGACGAGCGTCCGAAAGACACCCTCTGCGGCTACGATGCCGCTCACGCCGTGCTGGTCCGCGACCTGACAGTCCTCCTGCCCGCCTACAACGAGGCGTTGCGCATCGAAGGCACCCTCGACAAGGTGCTGGCGTGGCTCCCGTCGCGCGTCGAGCGCTACGAGGTGCTGGTGGTCGACGATGGCTCCAGCGACCACACGGCCGAGGTCGTGGCGCGGCGCTATGGCGAGCGCGTGCGCGTCGTCGCGCGTCCGCGTCGCGGCGGCAAGGGAGCCGCCATCAAGAGCGGAGTGATGGCCGCCAAGGGCGAGTGGATCCTGTTCTCCGACGCCGACTTCTCCATCCCCATCGACGAGCTGGAGAAGCTCGCCGCGCGCACCAAGGAAGCGCCGATCGTCATCGGCAGCAAGCGCGCGCCCGGATCCGACCTCGAGTACCCCAAGCTCCGCAACGTGCTGGGCCAAGCCGGCAACCTGCTGGTGTCGACCTGCGTGGTGTCCGGTTTCCACGACACGCAGTGCGGCTTCAAGCTCTACCGCGCCGACGTGGCGCGCGAGTTGTTCGCGCACCAGCGCCTCGAAGGCTTCGGCTTCGACTTCGAAGTCCTCATGCTGGCGCGCCGCATGGGCCACGAGGTCGTCGAAGTGCCCATTCGCTGCGCCCACAAGATCGGCGGCAGCGTGCGCCTGTCGACCTATCTCGCCGTCCTGAAGGAAGTCGGCATCGTGCTCGGCAACAAGCTCGTCGGCCGCTATCCGCGCCGACGCTGAAGCCTCCCCCGCCTCAAGGCAGGCGCAAGTCCGCGTCGCAGCGTTCGAACCCGACGAGGAGCGCCGCGCGCATCGGTTCGGGTTGGCTCGCGATCCACGCGCGGCCGCGCGTCGGCACGAGGCGGAAGGTCATGCGCACGCGCCAGCCGCAACCGCGCCACCATGCTTCGCGCCACTGCTCGGGGATGCCGGGTGCGTCCACGAGTTCCTGCAGGCGATCGACGCGGAAGCGCGGGCCGATGCCGCTGCGACCGATGGCTTCGGCGAGCAATGGTTGGAGGTCGGCGGGCGCGACGGAGATGGCGCTGAAGGCGTGCGGCAGGTCGTAGTCCTCGCCGGGATGCAACGCGCGGCCGAGACCCAGCAGCGCCTCGCGCCAGCGTCGCGGACCGAAGGCCGCGCGCACCTCGTCCAACAAGACGGGCGTCGGCAGCTCGGCCTTGCCCCACAGCACCTGCGCGGTCGCGGCTGGCAGCTCGCGCGTGGCATCGTCGAGATGCATGGCGATCCGCGCCTTGGACGCCTTGTCGACCTCGAAGTGCGGCAGGAAGAGCTCGAAGTACTGGGGGTAATCGACGCCGCGCGTCGTCGCCAGCACCTTGGTGTTCTCGACCAAGGTCGTCGGCGATCCCGTGGCCGTCAGGCGCGCGAAATCCTGCAGTCCCGCGGCGCCATACAGGGCCAGCAGCGTCCACGCGACGCCGCGTCGCTTGTCCCACGACGCATCGATGGCGGCGGCGGCGAGGATGGTCGTGAAGAGCCACGGAGCGCAGATGCGGATCCACAGGAAGGTCAAGCCGCCCATGCCCACGGCCAAGCCGCTGGTCGCGTACAGGCCGAGGTACAGGACGACGTAGCCGAGGAGCGCCAGCACCGCCAGTCGGCGCCGACGCAGCAGCACCAGGCACGCGAGCGCCAACAAGGCTTGTGCCGCGAACACGAGCACGTCGAGCACGATCGGATGATCGGCGACGCGCAACGGACCAAACAGGTCGAGCAGCGCGCCGACGGGACCACCATCGGAACCCTTGCCGTAGGTCGCGCCGCGCACTTTCCACACGAGCTCGCCCGCCAGCAAGGCCATCGATGCGAGCGGCAGGATGCCGACGGCGAAGGCCGCCGCGCCGAACGCGAGCTCGCGCGAGAGGAACCGGCGGCGCAACCCGACGAGCAGCACGAGGAAGGCGACCAGCGCCACGGGCAAGGTCTGCAGCGAGAAGTAGGTGCCGAACCCGGTGGCAAGTCCGAGCCACAGCCAGTCCTCGCGCGTGCCTCCGCCCTCATCGACGATCTTCAAGGCCAAGCGCAGGATGTGGGCCGCGAAGAACAAGGCTTCGAAGTGCGTGCCGATCGTCAGCAGCGAGAACTGGACGAAGGCGGCGGGCGCCAAGGCGTAGAGGAAGCCGAAGATGGCCGCCGCGCGCGCGCCGAAGGCCTGGCGCGCCAGCATCCAGCCCGCCGACAAGACGAGCGAGGCCGTCAGCAGGCCCACCACCTTGTGGACGAGCAGGCTCTCGCCGAGGATCGCGAAGCCCAGCGCCTTGAGGTGCGCCACGACGAAGCCGCCACCCTCGTGGTAGCCGTAGACCGCCTTCCAGTACGGGATCGGCGGCCGCTCGAGGATCACCTTGGCGCAGGTGCCCTTGGCCAACTCCTCGCCGTAGAAGTACACGTCGGCGGCGCACAGAGCGAGCCAAGCGCGCACCAGCACCAGCACGGCGATCCACGGCCAGAGTCGCAGCCAGGCGCCACGCGCGCCAGCGTCGCCGATCCTCGTCTCGCCTTGCACGGACATCCGCGCGCGAGCTTAGCGCACGCGCGCCGCGGACGCCTCAGGTGTTGCGCGACAAGAGCGCCCAGCCTTCGCGCAGTTGGCGCACCAGTTCGCGCGGCCCGCGCACATCCAAGGCGCGCCGCGCCAGCCAACCCGGCCGCAGGTAGAACTTGCGCACCAGCTCCTTCTTCAAGTCGAGCATTTCCTCGCGCGACAAGGTGCGCGTCGGCAAGAAGGCGTCCTCGCCGCCCTGGTCCATGACGAGGTCGTCGGGGTCGCACAGTCCGAGCTCGATGGCTCGCGCGCGGAACTCGGTGCCGAAGCGCGGCACGGCCATGTTGAGCGACATGAAGTCCATGTCCAGCTCGACGGCGAGTCGCAGGGTCGCCCGCAGCGAGTCGGCGGTCTCGTCCGGGAGGCCCACGATGAACGTGCCGACCGTGCGCAACCCGTGCCGACGCACGCGACGGAACGCGTCGCGCACGACCTCGACCTCGTAGCCCTTCTTGTAGGCCGCCAGCTGCCCGTCGTCGGCGCTCTCGACGCCCAGGATCACGGTGTGGCATCCCGCACGCTTCATCGCGGCCAGGCGCTCGTCGTCGGCCGCGTCCGGTCGCGTGAAGGCCGTCCACGACCAACCTCCGCGCTCTTCGAGTCCGCGGCACAGCTCGAGTCCGCGTTGCTTGACGACGCCGAAGGTCTGGTCGAGGAAGAAGAGCTCCGTGATGCCCAGCGAGCGCACCAAGTCGATCTCGCGCAGCGCGTCCTCGACCGGCCGCGTCTTGAAGCCCAAGGTTCCGATGACGCAGAAGGTGCACGGGTACGGGCAGCCGTAGTCGGTCAGGATCGTCGCGAAGGGCGTGCGGCGCGCGAACGAGAACCGGTAGAGCTCGTGGCGGAACAGGTCGTGGCGCGGCGGCGGCGGGCGGAACTCGCCGCGCTTCTTGCCGATGCGGCGCTCGTCGATTCCGAGCGGCAGGCGCACCGTCGCGTCGAGCACGCGCTCCGGCTCGCCAGCCAACCAGTGCAGCACATCCTCCGACGAGAAGTCGTGCAATGCGCAATCGAGCCATGGCTCTTCGGCGAGGCGCGCGGCGCTTCGCTCGTGCAGCACGTCCCCGATGGCCGCGATGCGGCGCCCGCGCTCGGCTTGGTCGGCGAGGAAGCGCTTGTCCTCGGGCCACGACACGGAACCGACCAGCGCGACGATGGCTGCGGGCGCGATGGAGTCGATGCGCGCGCGCGCCTCGTCCGGGGACAGCCCCTCCGCGATGCAGTCGAGCACGGCGACTTCGTGCCTCGATCCCACCACTCCCGACAACACGACCAGGTCGATCGGCTGGAAGAGGTAGTTCGACTTGGTGGTCTTGGAGCAGAAGTAGTCGCGGATGTAGGTGCGCGCGCCCGGAGGGTTGAGCAGCAAGACCCTCACGCCAAGGCTCCAGGGCGCGCGCCGACGCCGGACACGACGCGCAAGCCGCCGCGACGTGGTTGCATCAGGGCTGGTTGCAGCACGCCGCCCTTCAAGAGCACGCGGGCTTCCGCCAGCACCTCGTGCACGCCGATCCCCGTCAAGCACTCCGGCGTGCCGCGCCAGCAGGTGACTTGCTTGTTGTTGTGCACATTGATGCACGGGCTGCACACGACGGGCTTCCACAGGGCATGTGCGCGCGCTCCGAGCGGGCCGTACAAGATCGGCGTCTCGGGTCCGAACAAGCCCAAGGTCGGCGTCCCCATGGCCGCGGCGATGTGCATGGGGCCGGAGTCGTTGCTGACGACGAGATCGGCGCGCGCGAGGAGCGCCAGGAACTCGTCGAAGGGCAGGCGGCCACTCCAGTCCAGCACCGTGCCGCGCCTCGTCTCGCCCGCCAACGCGCGCACCTCGGCCACGTGGGCGGCCTCGGAGGGCGCACCAACGAGCACCACGGTGGCTTGGTCCTCGTCGGCCAGCACGCGCGACAGTTCGGCGTGCCGCGCGGCCGGCCAGCGGCGTTCCAACGACAAGCGACCGGCGTTGGCGTTGACGACCACCAAGGGCCCGCACGCCGCCGCGGCATCGAGCTTGCGCTCCAACGCCTCGCGCGCGGCCGTGGCGGGCTCGCAGCCGACCACTTCGTCGACGCGCACCTCTCGTCCGTTCTCGCCGCCAGCGAGCGCGCGGAAGTTGCGCGACACATGCCAGTACCGATTGAAGGGCGTCGTGCGCCGGTGGAACCCTCCACGCCACACATCGGGCGCCGAGAAGCCGTGCGACTCGGGTGCGCCGCACAGGAAGGCCACGAAGGCCGAGAAGCGCGTGAAGAACTCGAAGTCGTAGACGGCCGCGTAGCGTGCCGAGCGCAGCTCGCGCATCAGTCGCGCGATGCGCCAACCGATGCGCATCCAACCCGCGAGGTTCGAGGGCGCGCGCACGTCGAGGGTGCGCACCTCGTCGAAGGCGCCCAACGCGCGGGCGAACTCGGCGTTCTCCCGCAGCGTGACGAACACGAGCCTCGCGTCGGGATGACGCCGCCGCAGGGCAGCCACCGCCGGCACGAGCAGTTGGATGCTGCCGAGTCCCCAGAACTTGAGCAGCAAGACATCCACGCCACTGGCGCGTGGCCCGAGCAGGTGGCGCATCCAACGCCACGGCTGCAGGAGCAGGAACGCCACCCGCCCCAGCCACCGGTCGGCGGCCTGCAGGCTGTGCATCGAGATCCCGCGCCTTCCGGACATGCGGACCCAGTCTATCCCCTCCGCGCCACCCCTGCGGCGCGGCTGGAGGGGTCTAGCCAGCTCGTCGCGCCCGATCGCCCATCCCCCCGGAACCTGCGTACCTTTACGATGTTCCTAGTGGCTGCCGGGGCGTGGAGCTTGGCTTCAGCCGACTTCCAGCCGAAAGCGGAAGTGACGTCTGGTCCGGAGTCGCGGATCCGCAGCCAGGCAGCACGCACACGAGGATCATGCAGATGCGCACGCGAACTTGGTTGACGGCGATGGTGCTGAGCTCGACGGCGGCGTTGGCGTGGTCGGCGGCGCAGGAGCGCGATGGCGCCCAAGCGTGGCGTGCGCTCAAGCAGCGCTTCGACACGGACCTCGACGGCAAGATCTCCCGCGCCGAGTACCCGCGTTCGGCCGCCGTGTTCCGGCGCCTCGACCAGGATCGCGACGGTTTCATCACCGAGTCCGACTTCCTCGCCGCGCGCGGGGGCGCGAGGCCGACGGAGCCCGCCAAGCCCGCCAGCGACGCGTCGGACGACATGACGAGCGAGCAGGTCGCGTTCTTCGAGTCGAAGGTGCGACCGCTGCTCACCGCCAACTGCTACAGCTGCCACAGTCCCGAAGCCGGCAAGATCAAGGGCGGCATTCGCGTCGACAGTCGCGCGTCGCTCTTGGAAGGCGGCCCTTCGGGTGCGGCCCTCGTGCCCGGCGATGTGGATGGCAGCCTGCTCGTCAAGGTTGTGCGTTGGGAGGACGAGGACCTCTCCATGCCGCCGAAGAACAAGCTCTCCGACACCGAGATCGGCGTGTTGGAGGACTGGGTGCGCATGGGCGCGCCATGGCCGAAGAGTGCAAGTGCGGCCAGCGCCGGTGACGAGAAGGACTCGGCGGTCCAGAGCTACGACATCGAGTACGACTACGAGGCCGCGCGACGCGACCATTGGGCCTTCCAGCCCGTCAAGGACGTCGAGCCGCCGACCGTTCCGGGCAACACCTGGTCGCAGGAGCCCATCGACCGGTTCTTGTTGCAGGCGATGCAAGCGCGCGGCGTCGCGCCGGTCGCCGATGCGGCCAAGTCCACTTGGCTGCGCCGCGTGACGCTCGACTTGACTGGCTTGCCGCCGACGCCGGCGGAACTGACGGCCTTCGAAGCCGATCGCTCGCCGGACGCGCACGCCAAGGTCGTCGATCGCCTGCTGGCCTCGCCGGCCTTCGGCGAACGCTGGGGTCGGCATTGGTTGGATGTGGCGCGCTACGCCGAAAGCTCGGGCAAGGAGCGCAACGTCGCCTACCCGCATGCGTGGCGCTATCGCGATTGGGTCGTGGCGGCCTTCAACGACGACATGGCCTACGACCGCTTCCTCGCCATGCAAGTGGCCGGAGACTTGATGCCGGCGGAGGATGCCGACCAGCGCGCCGCGCAGCTGGTCGCCACGGGTTACTTGGCGGTGGGCCCGAAGAGCCACAATGCGCGCGACAAGCGCCAGTTCATGCTCGACGTGGCCGATGAGCAGATCGACGCGCTGTCGCAGGGCATGCTCGGCTTGACGATCGCGTGCGCGCGCTGCCACGACCACAAGTTCGATCCCATCCCGATCGAGGACTACTACTCGATGGCGGGGATCTTCGTCAGCACCGAGACCCGCTACGGCACGCAGAAGAGCCAAGGCAACGACCATCCGAGCGAGTTGATGGCTTTGCCGGCCGAAGCGCGCCTGCCCGATGGTCCGACCATGCCGGCCACCGTGCGCACCGCCCTCGAGCGCGTGCGCGGCGTGACCGAGCGCCAAGCCGAGCGCGCCGCCGAGGACAACATGCAGGCGCGCACCGGCGTCGATGCGCGTCCTGACGCGGTCAATCGCGTGCGCCAGCGCGCCTTGGAGCAACAGGGCAAGGTGCTCGACGAGCTGCTGTCGCGCTACGACGAGGACGGGCGTTCGAACGCCAAGAACCGCGTGGCCATGGGGGTCGTCGATGGCAAGGTGCGCGACATCGCGGTGTTGAAGCGCGGCGAGCTCGACAAGCCGGGCGAGATCGCGCCGCGCGGCTTCTTGTCGGTGCTCGAGCCCTATGGCGAACCCGCGATCGGCACGGGCAGCGGTCGGCTCGAGCTGGCGCGTTGGATCGCCACCGAATCGAATCCCCTGACGGCGCGCGTGTGGGTCAACCGCGTCTGGTCGCACCTCTTCGGCGACGGCATCGTGCCGACCGTCGACAACTTCGGCCTTGGCGGACAACGCCCGGAACACCCCGAGTTGCTCGACTGGCTCGCGGGCGCGCTGGTCGAGGAGGGCTGGTCGACCAAGAAGCTGGTGCGGCGCATCGTCTTGTCGCGCGCCTATCGATTGGCGTCCCAGGACGATCCGCGCCATCTGGCGCGCGACCCCGAGGTCGTCGCGCTATGGCGCTTTCCCGAGCGGCGCCTCGAGGCCGAGGCCATCCGCGACTCGATGCTCTTCGCGGCCGGCTTGCTGCAGACGGCTCCGCCCGTGGGCTCGAACGCGGCCTTCCTCGAGGGTGTGTTGCGCAACGAACTGGTTCTCGAACTGGTCGCCGATCGTCGTCCGGTGCGTTCGTTGTACCTGCCGATCGTGCGCGACCACTTGCCGGAGAGCTTGGCGGTGTTCGACATGGCCGATCCGTCGTTCGTCGTCGGCAGACGCGAAGAGACGAACGTCGCCACGCAGGCCCTGTTCCTGATGAACGACCCGACCGTCATCGAGGCCAGCGACGCCTTGGCGAAGTCGTTGCTGCAAGTCGCAGGCGACGATGCGGCGCGCATCGAGGCGGCCTTCGTGCGCACCTTGGGCCGCAAGCCCAGCGCGAGCGAACAGCAGGCCGTGCAGCGCTTCCTGGCCGACTTCGACGCGCCTCTGCAACAGCGCACTGGACCGCCTGCGCGGCGGTTGCCGCGCGAACGGCTGGGGCAACCCACGCCGCCCGACGCGCGCACGCAAGCTTGGTCGGCCTTCGTGCAGACCCTTTTCCAAGGCGCCGAGTTCCGCTTCCTCGGGTGAGCGTGGACGCCCGCACCAGCCCACGCACACGCGACACGCACAGCACGAGCACCACGCCATGAACGAATCCCGCCGGCACGATCAACCGCCCTGCGACCGTCGCGATGCCTTGCGCTTGGGTGCGCTGGGCTTTGGTTGGCTCGCCTTCCAAGGGATGCTGGCCGAGTCGGCCTTGGCGCGCCCGACGCTCGCACGCGGCGCGCAGGATGCGGCTGCGCTCGACCCGCTCGCCCCGCGCGCTGGACACCACGCGGCGCGCGCCAAGCGCGTCATCTTCCTCAACATGTCCGGCGCTCCGTCGCATGTGGACACCTTCGACCACAAGAGCGCCTTGAAGCGCGACGACGGCAAGACCATCTCCGGCCAGTTCCGCCAAGGCGCCAAGCTGCTTGCCAGTCCTTGGGAGTTCCATCCTTCCGGCAAGAGCGGCTTGATGATCAGCAGCTTGCTGCCGCAACTGGCCAAGCAAGCCGACAAGTTGTGCTTGTTGCACGGCATGCAGACCGAGGTGCCGGCGCACCCGCAGGCGCAGTTGAAGCTGCACACGGGTTCGTTCCAATTCGTGCGGCCTTCGCTCGGTGCGTGGACGCTGTACGGCCTGGGCACGACCAACCGCAACTTGCCCGGCTTCGTCACCATCAACCCGCCCGGCGGAAGCGCACAGCAACACGGCAGCGCATTCCTTCCGGCGACCTTCCAAGGCATGCCTGTGGCCGGCGCTGGCCGCGTGGCGCGCGCCGCTTCGGAGCCGGTGGCCAACACCGCCAACGCGCGCCTCGGTCGCGACGCGCAACGCAAGCAGCTCGACTTGCTGCAGAAGTTGAACCGCGAGTATCTGAAGTGCGAACGCGGCGACGACCAGGTCGAAGGCGTCATCGAGAGCTACGAATTGGCCTTCCGCATGCAAAGCGAGCTGCCTGCGTTGCTCGACGTGTCGAAGGAGAAGCGCGAGACCTTGGACTTGTACGGCATCGGCGGCGAGGACACCGACGCTTTTGGACGCCAGTGCTTGATGGCGCGCCACCTTGCCGAGGCGGGCGTGCGCTTCGTGCAGATCCACCAAGGCGGCTGGGACCACCACCGCAACCTGCGCAACGACTTGGCCGAAAGCTGTCGCAAGATCGACCAACCGGTCGCGGCGTTGCTCGCCGATTTGGACCAGCGCGGCTTGCTCGCCGACACCTTGGTCGTGTGGAGCGGCGAGTTCGGCCGCACGCCGTACGCGCAAGGCACGGATGGTCGCGACCACAACCACAAGGGCTTCACCGCGTGGCTCGCCGGTGGCGGCGTCAAGGGCGGCTACTCGCACGGCGCCACCGATGAACATGGCATCGAGGCGGTCGAGGGCCGCATGCAGATCCACGACTTGCACGCCACGATCCTGCACCTCTTGGGGCTCGACCACGAACGGTTGACCTACAACCATGCCGGGCGCGACTTCCGCCTGACGGATGTGCACGGCAGCGTCGCGCGCGAGATCCTCGCCTGACGGCCTCGTCGGAAGAGGTCGCGGCAGCAGTCCGACGGCCTTGCGTTCCCGGCGCGACTCCAAGAGTCCGGTGCGTGGAATGGACCAGCAAACCAGCCGGCGCGGCGGCGCAGGTCGATACCCGGACCTCTTTCTATGGTCTTGCATCCGCGGCCAGCATCGGGGCGACCCTTGGGACCATGTCCAGCCTGAAGATTCGCCCTCTGCAAGTCGCCCACGCCTGCGTCCTGCGAGTCGTCCCGCTGCTTTGCTGCCTTGGCGGCGCCCGCGCCCAGTCGGCGCAGTTCATCCCCATTGCCGGCACCTCCGCCACCCCCGGGTCCAACGGCAACGGCTGCTACGTAAACAGCCAACCACGCCTGAGCGCTGACGGCGGCACGGTGGGCTTCACCTCGTACAGAGGCGGCGTCAGCACCGGCGCCGTGCCGTACGACTACGCGATCTGGACCCAGAACGGCGGCACGGAGGTGATCGCTCCCAGCACGAGCTACGGCGAGAACTTCGGCTGGGGCATCTGGGGCCTCTCCGGTGATGGCACGCTCGCGTGCGGCTCCAACTGGATCTGGCGGCGGGTCGGCGGTTACCAGTCGCTCGACAGCACGCTCAATGCGCAGTTTCCGTCGGTCGGCTACTCGGTCCTCTTCGGCTGCAGTCAGGACGGTTCGGTGTTGGCCGGTTGGCGCGAGGGCACGGTCGGAATTCCAGCCGGTGGCGGCGACTACTTCCGTTGGCAGTTGCCGCAGGGCGCTCCGCAGTTGCTGCCGCGCGACGCGCAGCACCCGGAGGGTTACTTCACCTTCAACTGCGTCAGCGGTGATGGCAGCGTGGTCGGCGGCCAGACCTACCGGTCGGACGCGACCTACGGCCAGACCTACGCCGCCGCGCTGGTGACTCTGGCCGGCACCACCTTGCTGACGCCCGAGAGCGCGGGCAACGCCACGATCCTGCGCGACTTGTCCTTCAACGGCGGCGTCGCGGTGGGACAAGTCAGTCCCGGCAGCCCTCTCGGCGGCTTCGCGCTGGAGTCTTTCCGCTGGAGCGCCGCGAATGGGCTGGAGGTGCTGCCCACGCCCGGCACGACGAGCGCGGCGCATGCCTGCGATTCCTCTGGCAACACGGTCGTCGGCGCCTACCTGAGTTTCGGCACCGCCGGCACCCGCGCCTATGTCTGGCGCGCCGGCAGCGGCGCGACCGATCTGCAGGTTGAGTTGACCAACACCTACGGTCTGGGCAGCGCACTCCAGGGCTGGACGCTGCTTTCCGCCACTGACGTGTCCGCAGACGGCAGCGTGATCGTCGGCCAAGGCGTGAACCCGAGCGGGTGCGAGCAAGTCTTCCTCGTGCGCTTGCCGCCGGATCCTTCCACGCCGACGACCTTGTGCGCGGGCGACGGCTCCGCCGGCACGACGCCGTGCCCGTGCGGCAACTCCGGCGCCACCGGCAACGGCTGCGCCAACTCGGTCAACCCCTCCGGTGCGCGGCTCGCGGCCATCGGCCAAGCGCGCCTCGCCGCCCCTTCGCTGCAACTGTTCGGCAGCGGCATGCCCAACGCGACGGTCTTGTACTTCCAGGGCACCGCGGTGCTCTCAGGTGGCGCTGGCGTGGCCTTCGGCGACGGCCTGCGCTGCGCCGGCGGCACGGTCGTGCGCTTGCGCACGCGCCAGAACAGCGGCGGGGGGTCCATCGTCCCCGCCGCCAACGAACCCACGCTGGCCGTCCTCGGGTCGATCCCCGCCAATGGCGGCACACGCCTCTACCAAGCCTGGTACCGCAACAGCGCGACGTACTGCACGCCAGCCTCGTTCAACCTGACGAACGCGGTCTCGGCGACGTGGACGCCGTGATGCGGCGTCCACCAGTGCCTGCCGGCCGGGGTATCCGCCCGAGAGGTCCTTCGCCTTTGGCCAAGACGAAGCCGGCGAGCGCCACGGGGCATTCCCGTGGCTCTCGCCGACTTGCTCAGGCGCCGTCATCGGCGCCGACGATTCAAGGGCAGTTCACGGTCAACGTCGTGATGCCGTTGGACAGCACTCGGTTGGCGACGTCGTAGGCTTGCAGCCACACATTCATGCCCGTGGGCATGGAAGTGCCGACTGGCAACGGCTGCCAGTAGCCAAAGGTCCCCGCTGCCGCACCGGTGTGGTTCAAGGTCATCGTCTTGAGGACCCGGATAGGCGAGGACAACAGCAAGAAACCAGCCTCCGTGTGAACCGGTCCGCCACCTGTACGTGAAGCCAAGATCCTGACCGTGGCGTTTGGCCGCCCATGAGAAATCGTGATGGGTGTAGAGCCCGAGGCACACAAGGGTCCGATGTTCAGGGTCATGCTGGGTGATTCGCTGAGCTGGTGCCAGAACTCGGCCACCCCCGCCAACGGACCAACCAGAACCGTGACCGCGCCGGCACCGGCAATGCCAGCCACCGACTCGTAGGGCACCCCTGCAACGAGGTCCTTCAGGCCATCGTTATTGAAATCGCCTGCGGTCAGAGAGTATCCGAATTGGTCCCCCGACTGAGCGACTTCCGGTACGCCAGGCGAATCCTGATCCCAGACCTGCGAGCCCGC
>SXGQ01438980.1_pt1 | contig 28013 bp, 27 predicted proteins | sample 3178371 | NCBI WGS metagenome assembly SXGQ01 (sample SAMN11356859, study PRJNA531348) | freshwater metagenome | isolation source: freshwater sample F1-20 | place: China: Fuxian Lake, Yuxi | collected 2017-12-25 | reverse complement strand
GTCTCGATACGTCTCCGCCAGCTCCTCCGTCGCGGCGTCGACTACTCGACCAGCAACACTCACCGCTGGTCGAGTAGGACGACCGGCGACGAAGGAGCCCGGTCGGACGTATCGAGACCACCCGGCAACGGCCCAGCGCGGCCCAACCCCCAGCGAAAACTTGGAATGGTCTCGATACGTCTCCGCCAGCTCCTCCGTCGCGGCGTCGACTACTCGACCAGCAACACTCACCGCTGGTCGAGTAGCGGCCACGCGCGACGAAGGAGCGCCGTGGCTGCGTATCGAGACCACCCGGCAGCGGCCCAGCGTCACGGGCGCGGGCGTGCCGGGCTCTGGACGCTGCCGAGGTCTCGATACAGCGGGACCGGCTCCGCCGGTGCACCACTCGACCTGGCTCCACCGTTCAGGCGCTGAGCGCCTTCAGGTTCAGCCAAACGTGCGGGGGCCGAACTCCGGCTGCTCGCGCTTCATCCCCGCCTTGCGGGCGATCACGGTGTTCGGGGAGCGGAACATGGCGAGCTGGTAGAGGCGCTCGCGGCGGAACGCGGAGCGCAGCCCGCCGAGGCGCACCTGGTTGAGCAGCTTCTTGCTGGCCGCGACGGAGTCGGGCGACCGGGCGACGATCGCGTCGACCAGCTCCAGCGCCGGCTTCAGCGGGTCGTCGGCGACGCCGGACGCCAGACCGATCTCCGCAGCCTCGGCACCCGAGACGGTCTCACCGGTCATCGCGAGCCGCTTGGCGACGTCGGCGCCGACCAGCTCGACGAGCGGGACGGTGCCGCTCATGTCGGGCACGAGGCCCCACTTGGCCTCCAGCAGCGACCACTGCGCGTCGGGCGTGGTGAAGCGGAAGTCGGCGGCGAGCGCCAGCTGGATGCCGGCACCGAACACGTGACCGTGGGTCACGGCGATCACCGGCACGGGCAGCTCGCGCCAGGCCCACAGCGCCTGCTGGAAGCCGTTCGTCGCCCGCCAGGGCAGGGTGAGGAAGAACCGGGCGACCTTCGCCCGCTGGGGCTGCACCGACGCGAAGTCGAGTCCGGCGCAGAACGAGTCTCCCTCGCCCTGCAGCACGACGGCCCGGACGTTGCGGTGACGGCGCACCTCGGCGGCAGCGTCGAGCAGACCCTGCAGGACGTCGAAGTCGACGCCGTTGAGCTTCTCGGGCCGGTTGAGGCTGACGTACGCGACGGGTCCGTCGATGCGGGTGAGGACGGCAGACGTGGTCATGAGGAAAGGCTAGACCTCGTGCCGACGACGTCGCGGTCAGCGCACGCGGTCGAGGACCTTGCGCACGGCGGTGCCGACGTCGGCGGCGACCTCGGGGGCCTCGGTGCCGTAGCGGATCCGCAGCTCGTCGGGCCAGCCGGGAGTGGCCCGGATGAAGGCGGCGCGTCCACCGTTCTCGACGTGGTGACGCACGATCCCCGCCGAGTCGCCCGGAGCGTTCCAGAGCACGACGACCGACGGTGACAGCCTCCAGGCGAGGTCGAGCACCTCCCGCGGGCCGATGTCGGGACCGATGACGCGCAGCACGACGTCGGCCTGCGCGAGCGCGGCCGCCCAGGCGACGAACGGGAGCGCCTGCGACTCCTCCGTGAACGTCGCGAGCAGCACCTGCGGCTTGAGCCCACCCTGGGCGGGCGGGGCGCTGGGCCCACGGATCTCGAGCAGCGCGTCGAGCACCGCCCGCAGCGTCAGGGACAGCGCGTCGCGTTCGAGGTTCCCGCGGGAGGCCTCCTGCGTGAGGCGGCCCAGGGTGGGAGACAGCACGTCGCGCCACGCCTCGAGCACGGACGAGGACTCCAGCACGCCGGTGACGAGCTGGTTCAGACGTGTCTCGTCGCTGGCGGTGGCCGCGGCGAGCAGGGAGTCGAGGAGGTCGTCGGTCTCCACCAGGGCCGTGTGGCCGGTCTCGCCCCGCAGCGCCGCAGCGAGGTCGTCGCGGTCGAGGTGCCGGGCGACGCGGGCGGCGTCCTGCGCGGAGACCCCACGCGAGACCATGCGGCGGACCAGCTCGACGCGGGTGATGTCGCGCTCGGTGTAGCGGCGGTGCCCGCCGTGCGTGCGGTGGCTCGGACCGATGCCGTAGCGACGCTCCCAGGTGCGCAGGGTCGACGCAGCGACACCGAGTCGCGAGGAGACTGCTCCCACGCCCCACGTCAGGTCAGTGCCGGCGTCGGCGACGTCGCTCCACTGTCCCGCGGGCTGACGGGGTTCCTCGGGACGTCCTGGTGTTTCCTTCACCTACGCCACCTCCCAGCCTTCCTGGGTAGGTTGCTCATGTTACGGAGGATCCAGGATCTTGCCATTCTGCTTCAAGGTGCATAGATTGTGAGCAAGTTGTGTTTCTGGTCGGAGTCTCTCCGTCCCGGAGCCCATCAAGGTCGCCGGAGACTCCGACGCGACCGAGAGGGGGCACGAAATGGTCAACATCAGACGCCTGCCGATGCCGCTGCAGGAGACGTACGACTGGCAGTACGACGGTCTCTGCCGTGAGGTCGATCCGGAGAGCTTCTTCTCGCCGGAGGCCGAGCGCGGAGCGCCGAAGGCACGCCGAGAACAGGCCGCGAAGGCACTCTGCCTGCGCTGCCCGGTGATCGAGCAGTGCCGTGAACACGCGCTTTCGGTGCAGGAACCGTACGGTGTGTGGGGAGGGCTCAGCGAGGCCGAGCGGCGCGACATCCTCAGCCGCAGCCCGCACCCTCACCGCGCTGCCTGACCCCCACCGAGAGGACTCCCCGTGTCCGACGCATCCCTGTCCGGCAAGACGATTGCCTTCCTCACCGCCGAGATCGGCGTGGAGAAGCCCGAGCTCGAGGAGCCGTGGAAGGCGGTGGTCGAGGCCGGTGGCACACCCGTGCACATCGCGCCCGAGGCCGGCACCGTCCAGTCGATGGTCAACGACACCGACAAGGACGCCACGTTCGAGGCGACCGTCGCCGTGGCTGACGCCTCGGCGTCCGACTACGACGCCCTGGTGCTGCCCGGCGGCACCGTGAACGCCGACAAGGTGCGCTCCGACGAGACGTCGGTCGCCCTGGTGAAGGCGTTCGTCGACGCCGGCAAGCCGGTGGCCGCGATCTGCCACGCACCGTGGACCCTGGTCGAGGCCGGCGTGCTCCCCGGCAAGACGCTCACCTCGTTCCCGTCGCTGGCGACCGACGTGAAGAACGCCGGCGGCACCTGGCAGGACGCCGAGGTGTTCCACTGCCCCGCCAACGGCTGGGACCTCATCACCTCCCGCAACCCCGACGACATCCCGGCGTTCAACGCCAAGCTCGTGGAGGTCTTCGCGGGCTGAGCCCCGCGACCCCGAACGACGACGAAGGCGCTGTCACCCGACCGGGGTGACAGCGCCTTGGTCGACCGTGGGGCCTTCGTCGTGCGCGAGGTGCGTCAGGAGCCGGGCCACTCGCCGGTGACCTTCTCGAACGTGCGGGCGCCCTGGCGGTTGATGACCGCCTTGACGACGGCGTAGATCGCGCCCTGCAGCGCCGCCGCGACGAGGATCTCCTTGATCGGGTACTCGCTCTCCAGCGGACCGGGTGCGTCGGAGCGCTGGTCGCTGCTGGGGCTGACGCGCTTCCAGATCTGCTTGAAGATCAGGCTCGACAGCAGCCCGCCGAGGATCGAGCTGACGATCCCCACGGGCCGGTAGAGGAGCTTGGCCGAGGTGCTGGGCTGCTTCGAGGGTGCGCGACTGGGCATGGGACCGACGGTAGCCACCCGCACCGACGGGCGCACCCCGGCGACGGTCAGGCGTCGTCCCGACGGCGGACCACGTCGGGACGGGTGAACGCCGACCCGAGCAGCGCCGTGGCCACGACCTGCTGCATGCGACGTCGGCGTCGACCGAGCGCGGCGCGACGTCGGGTGGCCGAGGTGGTCCGCTCCACGGCCTACTCCGTCCGCAGGTGGACGGGTCGGGCCGCGTCCAGGGCGACCGGTCCGACGAGCCGCGCGGCCGCCCAGGCTGCGAGGCTGACGCACGCCCAGGTGCCGAGGATCCCGACGACGGCCGCGACCAGCCGGGGTCCGGCGAGCGACTCCCCGACGAGCAGGAGACCGGAGTAGCCGAGGGCGCCGATGGTCGCGCCGGTCACGCCGAGCGGGACGGCGACGAGCCGCACCTGGCGCAGCAGGGCCCGGTCGAGGTCGGCCTGGGTCGTGCCGGTGGCCGCGAGGAACGCCATCTCCCGCCGCGACTCCCAGATGGACTCGACGGCGTGCACGGCGAGGGAGCCTGCGACCACGGCCAGCGCGACGAGGGCCGCCACGGCGGTCGCGACCGCGCCGACGTCGTAGGTTCCGTCGGTCTCCCACTGGCCCATCGCCATGACGTCGCCGGAGAAGACGGCCGTGGTGCCGAGCGTGAGGCCGATCGCGCCGACGCCGGCCGCCGCCCTGCCGGCTGCACCGGGGGCCACGAGCACCCGCTGCGCCGCCAGCAGGTCGGTCGCCGTGCTCGCGCGGCGCACGGCACGACGAGCGACGCCGTAGGCGACCCACGGCGCGGAGCCGACCAGGCCGAGGACGATGAGTCCTAGGGCGACGAAGGTGAGCAGGAGGTAGAGGTCGCTGCCGTAGCCGGCCCCCAGCTGCGTGACCAGGAGGACGGCACCCGCGACGAGCGCGGCCGGACCCCGCCACGACAAGCCCGACCGGAGGTCGACACGGCGGGCTGTCCCCAGCGGGTCGTCGCGGCCCGACCGCGCGCCGACGCCTGCGCCGACCCCGGCGACGCCGACGAGGACGAGCGGGACCACCCACAGGGGCGGGAAGGAGGTCGGGGCGAGGAAGCCCGGCCTCGCGAGCAGCGACCGCAGCACCAGGAACGTCGGGATCCCCAGCACTCCGCCGAGCAGCGCGGGCAGCGCCACCTCGAGGGCCGCGAGGGCCCGCACGTCGCGCCGGGTGGCCCCCGCGAGCCGGAGGGCCGCGTCGCGTCGTTGCCTGGAGGTGGCGCCCAGCCGCACCGCCTGGTCGAGCAGCAGCAGCGGGGGCAGCACGAGGACGATCGCGCCGAAGAGCACGCCGCCGCGCGTCCCTGGGTCGGCGACGATCCAGTTGACGGCCTCGAGGTCGGTGCCGTAGCCGACGGCGTCGACCACGAGGTCGGAGGGGACGCCGTCGAACCAGAGCATCGCGATCGACGCGGCCGCCATGAGCACGGCGGTCGCGACCGCGGTCGCGGCGACCACGACCAGCGCGCGCGACCCTGCCCCGGCGCGCAGGAGCGCGGGCACGACGGTCCTCATCGGGCCGTCTCCTCGCTGACCACACGACCGTCGCGCAGCACGACCTCGCGGTCGAGGGCTGCGGCGACGCGATTGTCGTGGGTGACGACGACGAGGGCCGCGCCGGACTCCGCGGTGGCGGTGCGCATCACGTCGATCACCTCCTCGGCGGTGACGGTGTCGAGCGCGCCGGTCGGCTCGTCCGCCAGCAGGAGGCGGGGCGAGGTGACGAGGGCGCGGGCGATCGCGACCCGTTGCTGCTCACCACCCGACAACGCGCCGGGCCGCTGGCCGCCGAGGTCGGCGACCCCGAGCCGCTCCAGCCAGTGGTGGGCGGCGGCCTCAGCCGCGTCGCGGGCCGACTTCTCGAGCAGCAGCGGGAAGGCCACGTTCTGCAGGGCCGTGAGCTCGGGGACGAGCTGACCGAACTGCAGCACCAGACCGATCTCGCGGCGCCGCAACCGCGTGCGCTCTGCGTCGTCGAGGATGCCGAGGTCGTGCCCGACGACCTCGACCGTCCCCGACTGCGGCCTGAGGACGCCCGCCAGGGCGAGCAGCAGCGTCGACTTGCCGGACCCGGACCGCCCGGTGACCGCCACCCGTTCGCCCTCCACCACCTGGACGGAGGCGCCGGCGAGGGCGAGGGAGCGGCCGTAGGACTGGTGCACCTCGTGGGCGCGCGCGACGACGGCGGGCGGGGACGAAGTCATCGGGTGGCTCCTGCCTTGTCTGCGGGTCGGGGATCGAGGGCCGCTCGCGCGAACCGGTCGGCGGCGGCCTGGAGCCACCGCAGGTCGGCATCGAGGTGCGCGACGGCGTGGTCGACGCTGACGCGCGCGGCGACGTCGGTGGCGCCATCACGCTGACGCACGAGCCGGCGCATGGCCTCGAGATGAGCCTCGCGCTGTCGGCGGAGGTAGCCGACGGCATCGCCCCCTGCGTGCAGCGCGGTGATCGTCTTGCGGACCACGTCGTCCGCGGCCGCCGGCGCGGGCGGTTCAACGTCGTCGAGCCACGCCTGCAGGCGGCGGCGACCTTCGTCCGTCAGGGCGTACGTGGTGCGCTCGGGACCGCCGGAGGGGTCCGCAGTCTCCACCACCTCGATCGCGCCGTCGTCCGACAGCTTGCCGAGCGAGGCGTAGACCTGCCCGTAGGCGAGCGGCTTGGCTGCCGGGAAGCGCGCGTCGTGGGCGCGCTTCACGTCGTAGCCGTGCGCGGGTCCGTCGGCGAGGATGCCGAGCAGCACGTGAGCCAGAGCCATGCCGCGCACTCTACACATCATGTATTCATGATGTGAAGAGTTTGCGCGAGCACGCACGACGCCCTCCCACCCCGGGGGTGGGAGGGCGTCGAGACCGGTGCGGGAGCTCAGTCCTCGCTGACGCGGATGGCGAGCTTGCCGTGGACGTGGCCCTCGCGGCTGCGCGCGAACGCGTCGGCGAGGTCCTCGAGGTCGTAGACGCCGTCGACCTCCACACGGACGGTGCCGTCGTCGACCAGGCCGACGAGGCGGCCGAGGCCGTCGGCGTCGGGGCGCACCCACAGCCAGAGGCCGCCGTGCTCGAGCACGTCGGGGTCGGCGATCGACGCATGGCGCCCGTCGTCCTCCAGCACCGCGACGGTCTGCTCGACCACGCCGCCGACGAGGTCGAGCACCACCGAGACGCCGTCGGGCGCGAGCTCGCGGACCGCGTCGACGAGACCGTCGCCGTACTCGACGGGCTCGCCGCCGAGGTCGCGGATGCGGTCGTGCTGCGACGCGGACGCCGAGCCGATCACGCGGGCCCGGAAGGCGCGGGCGGCGAGCTGCACGGCGAACGAGCCGACACCACCGCCGGCGCCGTGGACGAGCACCGTGTCCTCAGGACCGACCTCGAGACGCTCGAGCGCCTGGAACGCCGTGAGCCCGGCGAGCGGCAGCGACGCCGCCTCCTCCCAGGACAGGTCGCGCGGCTTCCGGGCGGCGGCGCGCACCGGCACCGTCGTCAGCTCGGCGAAGGTGCCGCGGTGCACGTAGTCCTGGCGGTTGTAGGCGACGACCTCGTCACCCACCGCGAACTCGGGGGTGTCGATCCCGACGGCCGAGACGACGCCGGCGACGTCCCAGCCCGGGACCACCGGGAAGCGGACGTCCATCATCGCGTCGAGGCCGCCGCTCATCAGCTTCCAGTCGACCGGGTTGACCGACGCGGCACGCACCTCCACGAGGATCTCGCCCGGCCCGACCTTGGGGGTCGGCTGGTCCGTGAGCTCGAGGACGTCGTCGTCGCCGTACTGGGCATAGGTCATGGCACGCATGGAGGTGTCAACGGACGCGACCGGCGCACCATTCCGCGACGTCTACTCTCGAGGCATGGCCACCCCGGACTTCGTCCTCGCCCTCCGCGCCAAGATCGGCACGGACCCGCTCTGGCTCCCCGGGACGACGGCGGTGGTCACGCGCGGCGACGACGTGCTCATGGTGCGTCGCGCCGACACCGGCCAGTGGACGCCGGTCACGGGCATCATCGACCCCGGCGAGGAGCCGGCCGACGCCGCCGTCCGCGAGACGCTCGAGGAGGCCGACGTCGTGGCGCGGCCCGTGCGACTCGCGTCGGTGGGCGTGACCGACGAGGTCGTCTACCCCAACGGCGACCGGACGCAGTTCGTCGACCTGACGTTCCGCCTGGAGTGGGTGTCGGGCGAGCCGCACCCCGCCGACGGCGAGAACACCGACGCCCGCTGGTTCCCCCGCGACGCGCTCCCGGAGATGACCGAGGAGATGCGGGGACGGGTCGACGCCGGCCTCTCCGACGGGCCCTCCGCACGTTTCGGGACGTCATCGCCCGTCTGAGCGCGCCGTTCGGGCGGTGACGTTCCGAATCGGGGGGACGTGGCCGGTCAGCCCTCGGCGGCGAGCGCGGTGGCGAAGCCGAGCATGACCACACCCGTCCCGCCGTCCACCCCGCGGCGGAAGCCGGGGCGCGCGATGCGCGACGCCGCACCCGAGGCCGCCAGGACGACCGCGAGCAGCACCACCGCGCCGACGACCACGAGCGTCAAGGCGTAGGCCGCGAGCACCGCGACCCCCTGGTCGCGCCCGACGAACTGCGGCAGCACGGCCAGGTTGAACGCCAGCACCTTCGGGTTCGTCACGTTGCAGACGAAGCCCTGCCGGAAGGCGGTACGGCGGCGGACCTGGGCACGACCGGAGCCGACGGTCCAAGCCGACCCGTCGCGACGCAGCGCCGCGCGCAGGGCGCCGACGCCCAGCCACGTCAGGTAGACGACACCGGCCCAGCGGATGGTCTGGAACACCGGCTCCGACGCCGCGAGCACCGCACCGAGTCCCATCGCGGCCAGCAGACCCTGCAGCGCACCGGCCGTCGAGATGCCGGCAGCGGTGAACAGGCCACGACGTCGTCCGCCGACCACGCTGGCGCGCAGGGTCAGGAAGGTGTCGGGGCCCGGCGCGACGGCGAGCAGCGCCGCGAAGGCCAGGAAGGAGAGGTAGGTCGCCACCCGAGGATCGTAGGCCTCGTGGCCGCTCGCGCGGACCCCTTCACGACCTCGCGCGACTCGCCTCACACGGGCCGCGCGGAACTCGACCCCATCGTCGTTCGTCCCTTCGTCGTACCGTCCACATACCTCGGGGGTTCCCATGTCCACCATCGCTCGCACGCTCGACCACCGCCGACACGCCACCGCGCAGGACCTCGGCCTCCTCATCGGGCGGGCGGTCGTCGGCGTCACGTTCGTGGTCCACGGCTGGCAGAAGTGGTCCGGCGGCATCGGCGGGACGCAGGACGGCTTCGCCGCGATGGGCGTGCCGCTGGCCGACGTGTCCGCGGTCGCGCTGGCCACGCTCGAGGTGGTCGGTGGCGCCCTGCTGGTGCTCGGCGCGCTGACGACCGTCGTCGCCCCGCTGCTCGGGCTCGGCATGCTCGGCGCGGCCTGGTACGCGCACCGCGACGCGTTCCTCGTCTCCGACGGCGGGTCGGAGTTCGTGCTCGTCCTCGCGGCCGTGGCGTTCCTGCTCGCACTCGTCGGACCCGGCCGCTGGAGCGTCGACGCGCTCGCCGCGCGTGGCCGCCGCTGAGGGCTACGGTGGGAGGGACCGACCAGGAGGAAGCATGACCACGATCGTCGCCGGATACGTCCCGACCCCCGAGGGTGAGGCCGCGCTCGCATGGGCGCTCGCCCAGGCCCAGCGCGACTCCGCGCGGCTCACGGTGGTCGCGACGCCGGGCGCCGACACGGCCGAGGCGATCTCCGAGGAGCAGCAGATCGACGCGCTGCAGGCGCGGCTGGCGGAGGCCGGCGTCGAGGGCGACGTCGTGCACTTCCGCGGCGCCGGCGGTGCCGCCGACTCGATCCTCGACCACGCGAAGGGCGACGACGTGTCGCTCGTCGTCATCGGCCAGCGCCGCCGCTCGCCCGTCGGCAAGCTGGTGCTCGGCAGCACCTCGCAGCGCATCCTCCTCGAGGCCGACGCGCCCGTCGTGGCCGTCAAGGCCTGACCCTGAGCGACGCGGGCCCCTCGGACGGCCCTGCCGAGGACGAGCACTACTTCGTCGTCAAGGGTCGACGCTGGCGCCGCACCGACCCCTGCCTGCCCGACGACGTCGTCGAGCGGCTGACGTCGCACCTGGGGCGCGGCCGCTCCGGCGTACGCGTGGCGAAGAAGGCGGGCGACGACGACGCAGTGGCGGCCGCCCGGCACCGCGTCGGCCTGGCGAAGCACGGTCTCGGGGAGCGCGGACCCCGCTGGTGGGATGACGAGCCCGACGCCCGCGTGGCGCGCGCCCGCGAGGCGTTGGAGGAGCTAGACGCGCTCGACGACTGAGTGCCCGTGGCGGGGTGGCCGTCGAGGTGGGTCGCGACCTGTTCGCGCCGGCCACCAGGAGCGCCGAGCACCTGCCTCGACATCGCTCGCACCTAGTCACATGGGACCAGATCGTCCGAAAGCTCGGACATGGACCTGCGCTGCGATCACCCTGGCGCCATGAAGACTCCATCCCTCGCCCTGGCCCTCGCCCTGGGCGCCGCGCTCGTCGTCGGACCCGTCGCCTCAGCGCAGGCCGCCGCGCCGGTCACGATCCAGAAGCTCCCCACCACCACGGTCCCGTTCGACTCGACGAAGACGTTCACGCCGAAGTTCGTCGCGCAGAAGAACGTGAAGATCGACAAGGCCGTCCTCAAGGTCGCCCGTGACGGCAGGATCCTCGCGAACGACGTCCCGCGCATCAGCCTCGGCAAGGGCACCTACAACGTCCGCCAGACCGTCGTCTACCGCGTCGTGACCCAGGCCGCGAAGAGCGAGAAGACCACGATCCCGGCCAACACCAAGGTCGCGGCCACATGCACGATCACGGCGGTCGAGCGGACGAGCGATGCCGGTGGCGTGTTCGACTCCACGTGCGACCCGAAGGACACGAGCACCACGGACTACACCGAGACGTTCGACAGGAACGGCACCTGGGCCGACGACCTGGAGACCGGCGGAACCTTCCTGCGCTTCGCCGACGAGGGCGCCGAGGGTCCGTCGGTCGACGCTCCGTCCGGCGCGTTCAAGGAGCAGGCCACGTTCGACGTCCAGCGGATCTCGACGACCAAGGAGCTCGCCGCCACGGTGACCACGCCGGAGAAGACGAGCGCCGCCACGACGACCGCCCTGTCGCAGAAGCTGACCGTCACGTCGCGGCCGGAGCCGAAGGGTTGCGCCAGCAAGGCCGAGGTCCGGTCACTGAAGCTCGGCTACGACGACAAGACGGGCAAGGGCACCGGTGACACCGTGGCCACCGTCGCCAAGAAGCTCGACAGCAAGGGCAAGCGGGACTTCAAGGACGGCTCCTTGGAGCAGCGCTCGTACAAGGCGTGCAGTGGCGACCCGGTCTCCGTCGGCTTCGCCAGCGGCCGCGCGGCGTACGCGTTCAGCGGCCCGCAGAGCGGCTGAGCCGGCTTAGCAGCTCTGGTACTCGATGCCCGTCCCCCCTCCGTGGAGGACGGGCATCGACGTCCCGGTCACCATCAGGCGTTCGACGCCGTTCCACATCGTCGGTGCGCGTGGACGTCAGCGCCTTCCGAAGGTCGCGAGGAATCGCGCGCGGTCTGCCGGGGCCAACGGAACCTTGAAGTCCGGCTCGGTGAACCAGTCCAGTGCTTCCTGCGCGGACACCCAGGCGACGTCGCTCGCCGGAGGGGGATCCCACGGTCGCTCCGTCGCGACCACGCCGACTTCCCACGACCGCTCGGCCCAGACCGCCCACTGGTGGGAACTACCCCATATGGGCTCGTACTCACTGGCTTCGAAATGAGCTGCGACGTCTCCGAGGAGCCGAACGAGACGTCACGCAGTCACCCCGCGACTCTCAGATCTGGGCGGAATCGCCTGAGCGCGTCTAGATGCAGGTCAGGCGTCGCGCGGGGGGAGCCGGCGCCAACCAGCTCCCTCAAGGAAGTCTCGGCGTTGGGGAGTGTCGAGGCTCTTCCCGTCCTTGGGCCCGGAGCGGCCGTTCCCGAAGTTCGTGACGACCCAGCGCCCTTCGCTCCACTTCAGGTCGATCAGGACCGTGTCCCAGGACGTGAACTGGAGGGCTGGCGCGGGCACGCTCATGGCGACCTCGACCTGTCCCGTCGTCGGGCGGTCGACGTCGTCGAACGACGAGCGGATCCACTGTTCTTGGCGGACGTCGACGGTTCGTCCGAGCTGCTCTTGGTCGTTGAGCTGCTGGTAGGCGTATACACGGCGCGCTTCGGGGACTGCGGGATCGAAGAGCACCTCCACCACGTCCTTCGGAGAGGCGTCCGAGCGCACGTCGGTCAGGAGCCGCGCGGCATTCAGTCCGAACTCCTCGCCCGCGATCCGGGTCCGTGTTCGGGAGACGTCGTTTTGAACGCTGCCGAGCCGCGCATCGATGCTGAGCGCCGGGGGGTTTCTATCAGCTGGTTGACCGTCCTTCATGCGGGTCACCTCAGGAGCGTCGACCCGCTCGGCGCTCTGGTCAGGCATCGCGAAGGTTGCCCGGGGCTCACCGGCGTCCCGTTGGTCGCTGTTGCCGGAACAACCCGCACTCAGCAAAAGCGCAACCACAAAACCCGAAGTCGCGACGCGGCTCGGAACAAGTCTCACTGTGACCTCGCAAGAATCGTGTTGCTGAAGGCAATTGCGTAGGCCTGCTGGCCGCTGTCCTTCGGATGGAAACTCTGCGGAGAGATGATGAACGAGATCTCCCCAATGTCCCGCTTACCCGCGTGGATCCACTCGCGATCCTCGTCCGCTACGCAAGCATTGTGGCCTACGAATCGACTCCGCACGCTGTTCCCGAAGCCGTGGTGGAGACTCACCTGAACTCCATGAGGATCGGACCGTTTCGACGGTCGGGACTCGGAAACGTGACTGGCGTCCGACGCACTCATCATCTGTCGAAGAACGCGCTGAGAATCTCTCCTTCTCGCTCGACCTGAGCCTGTTCGTCTGTCGTTCACGACAGTTTCGCGGAGATGTAGCTTCGAAGAACCACGGGATCAGCAGTTGACCCCTGCCCTCAGAACCCCCTGGATCTTGACGAGCAGCTCTCTGGCCCAGGCCGGTGGATCCTGCTGACACCGAAGTTCAAGCACCGCTATCGCAGCCGCCGAGCGAAGATCGTCAAGTGCCAACTGCATCGCCCCCTCGCTCCCTGTCGCCGTGGAGGGCCGCTTTGCTTCTGTCGTCGACGCCCCTAACCAGGAGCAACGGAGAGCTCTGTGGACATCGCAGAACCTCTGCCGAGAGGAGACAACGCGCGGGCACGAAAGGCAGTAGTTCACCGTTCCGTCGAGGGATCGTCGCGGCGGCAGGGAGCGCCCATGCCCAGGGTTGGGCAGGTGACGGACGTCGACCTCCCCGACCGCCGGCCGCAGTTCCATCGGCCACTCACTGCGATACGTAGCGCCCGGAGTGCGCAAGCTTTGCTCCATGTGATCCCCTCACAGCTTCGTCTGCCCTCTCATCTCCTCGAGTGACCTTCGATCACACCGGCGAGCTCTGGAATCGCTCCGGCGCGCGACAGCCCATCGCGTTTGGCCGTCGACTCGCCTCCGCAGGCGTGACGAGAGCGCTCCGTGCAAGAGTCGCGCCCCGGGGTACGCGCCTCCGCCCCCATCCGCCCCGCCAGCGTGATTCCCAGCTTGCTGGTGCGATGAGTCGTCGTGGACCAACAGCACGCAGCAGAGACGGACTCTCACCCATCAGAGCCGCTCAACGCTGCCGAGGAGCTCGCAGCACTTCGCGCCGCGATGGTCCTGCTGCTGGGGATGGAGCTGAGTAGCTCTGAAGAGCGCCGACCACCTCTGGTCTGAGCCCTTCAACCATGACCAAGGCGCGCTCCCACGTACTGCCGCGACAACTCCTCACCACCGAGCCTCGACTCCCGGCCTATCGCCGAAGAAGAAGCCATGTCACCGCCCTGAGCATCTTCTGCTCACGCGCGTGAGGACTCCTTCCGCGCTCTGACGAACGGTGCATGACTCGTCGCACTCGAACCCGTCGCCCACTCACCGTCATTCTCGCCGTCGTGCTTGCTGGAGGCCTGACCGTCGCGGTTGCTCCCGCCGCAGAGGCCGCCAAGTCGGACTGCCCATCCAACCGACTCTGCGTCTGGGACGGCGCCAGCTACACCGGCCGGATGCAGTCCATCGGAGCCACCAACTCGTACCAGGCCATCAACCTCAGCACGGTGAGGTCGTTCTACAACCGCCGCAGCGATCGGACCTGGCTGCACCAGGACCTCGACGGGGGCGGCTACAAGCTCTGCCTCGACCCCTCCGACGCGAACTCCAACGTGTCAGTGACGTGGCAGCGCAACGCGGAGGGCGCGTACCTCAGCACGACCACCTACTGCTGACCCTTCGATTCTCCTCATCTGCACCAGCGCGGCGATCTTCCGGGTTACCGTTCCCGCGTGACAGATGAGGAGTTCGGAGACCTCTACAACGACCTGCGAACCGTCCTCTTCGCCTACGCGGCCCGGCGCGTCGGCGTCGAGGCGGCCCACGACGTCGTTGCGGAGACCTTCGAGGTCGCTTGGCGCAAGCGCGGCGCATTCCCGGACGATCGGGACTCGTGGCGGGCCTGGATCGTGGGCATCGCGAAGAAGAAGGTCCTCCAGGAGCTCCAGAGACGCACCCGGAAGCACCACGACCGACGGTTCGTCGAGGACTGGCTGCCCGCAGCTGTCGAGCCGACCACCGAGGACATCGCAGGCCGGGTCGCCGAGAGCGATCTTGGGCGCCGTGTCTACGAGCAGTTGTCACCCTCGGACAAGCGGCTGTTCCAGATCGCCTTCTGCCGCGACCTAGACCCTTCCCAGGCCGCTGCGATGCTGGACATCTCTCTGACCGCCTACAGCACGAGGGTGAGCCGCCTTCGGCAGAGGATCACCGCCCTCCACCAAGAAGCCTTCGACACACCACGCCTGCTCCAGGGGAGGGAGACCTCGTGAACAGTCCCGATGAAGACGACCTGCTCCGCGAGCTCGAGCTCTTCCGGGAGGAGGCACAGGCTCGCGGGATCGATCCTGACGCCGAACTCTCCCGTCTTGAGTCCTCCGACGACTTCGTCGCACGGATGAGACGGCAGGAGGCCCACACTCGCCGCGGACGCCGACGGTTCGCATTTGCGAGCGCGGGAGCGGTCGCCGCCGGCCTCGCGGTCGTGGCCGGCGTGATCGTTTCTCCGTCACCCCAGGCCGAGGCGGAGACTCCACCGATTCTCGACTACGAGTTCTCGTCAGCCGTCCGCATCGCCTATGCCGGCGGGGAGGACGCGAGCGAGACGTTGAGCAGGTTGGCCTCAGCGGCGGCGGCGACGCCGTCACCCTCGATGTCCGGCTCATTCCAGTACAAGGTCGCGGACAGCTGGTTCTCGCAGGAGGACGCCGACGGATCCGCGAAGATCGTCCCCGAGATTCGCGAGACCTGGATGTCTCCCGACGGTGGTCTCGTGTCCAGCACACGGCGGGGTCGTCCTCTGAGGTCGGACGGCCGAGGGGTGACCGACGACGCACCTGCCGACGCGAGGCCCATCGTCGAGAAGGAGGCGGCGGGAACGTTCGACGCGTCCCTCGCACGAGATCTCCCGCGTACTGCGGAGGGATTGACGAAGGCGCTTCTGGAGTCTGCGGGATGCGAGACGACCGAACCTGGCCCGACCCGGGCAGCATGCCTCTACCGCGAGGTCCTCTTCATCTTCCAGAACTACGTGGTCGACTCCGACACCACCGCCGAGATCTGGGCGATGTTGAGCAGGGAGAAGGGCATCGTCAACCTCGGCAGCGTCGAGGATCGCGCCGGTCGTGACGGAGTCGGGATCTCGGTCGTCGATCCGCTGGAACCCGAGTATCGCAACATCCTGATCGCCAGCGAGGAGACAGGCCGGCCGCTCGGCTACGAGCAGATCCTGATCAAGCCGGTGGAAGGACTCGACGTGCCGGCTCCGTCGGTCACATCGTTCTCGTCGTTCCTCGAGTCGCGCTGGGTGAAGTCCGCCCCCGAGGTCGCCCAGTAGGCACGACCTCGGCGTCGCCTTGGTCCTCTGCCCACGCGCAGGGATGCGACGGCCGCAGGACGACGGAGGCTGCAGCCGCAGCCACACAGAAGGACCCGGCGTGGTGCCGTCAGACGTCGAGGAACCCGTGCCCGGAGGGGCACGGGTTCCTCCCGAGGATCAGCACTGGAGAGCTTCTACCCCCACTGGACGACCGAGAAGTCGTCCCATAGCTTCAGCAGCGGGATCTGGGACCACGGGATGGCGTTCCTGTCGGTCGCGTAGACCGCGAGGCTCCCGTCGCCCTGGATGGACAGACCCTTGCCCCAGCGGAAGGACGTGTTGAGCTGATCTTCGCCGTAGGCGGCCAGGAGCGCGGCGAAGATCAGGTTGAAAGGCGTCGGGAGCCCCGGCGCGAGGGTCTCGAGACGGCTGACGCAATCGCTGATGCCCGGGATCGTCATGGTCTTCGTCTCGACCTGCTTCACCGCGGTGAAGTCGCCCGAGATCTCGTAGAGGTTGCAGGTGTTGTTGCTGCCGTCATCGTTGGCGTTCAACGCGACGGCGAACAGAGTCCCGTCACCCTGGGTGATGAGGGCCAGGCCGGCGCCTGAGTCCTGGAAGTTGGTGATCGGAGTCCCCACGGGTTCGAACGTGTTGTTGGCGGGAGTGGTCACGTCCAGCTGGGGATTGACCGAGGCGAAGAACTGCAGGGTCTGTCCATTGACTGCCGCGACGACGTACTTCCCGCCGGTCGCATCGGTCTGCTTCGTCAGCCCGACCCCGTTGACACCGTCGGCGATGTTGATCGTGGCGATCGGGTTGCCGCTGCCGTTGATCAGCGCCGCGCGGTTGTCGTAGATCTGGACGATGGACGTGGTGCTCTCCGCGTTCTCCTGCAATCCCATCGCGAGGAACGACCCGCAGGCCTGGCTCGAGCAGGGATGCGACCATCCCGGGACCGTCGTGTCGGATGTCGAGTTCGACATCCCCTGCCCGGGATTGATCAAGTTCTCTGGTCGGTCGAGGTTCACGATCTTGCCGAGCACGTCGTCCGAGCCACCGCCCAGGTTGGTGTGCGTGAGGATGAGCTTGTCGTCGAAGAACGACATGCCCTTGAAGTGTGAACGGGCGAGTCCCGCGAGGGTCGTCGGTTCCACTCGGCAGCCATAGTAGGTCCGGACGCCGTCGAGGGGGAGCGCGTTGTAGGCGCTCAGCACGTCGGGCAGCTGCGGCGCAGCAGGGACGATGATGGAGACGTCCACCGTGTCGAGGTCCCACGTCGCCGTGCTGTCACCGCCGGTGCTGAGCATCCGGACGCGAAGGAACTCGCCCGCAGCCGTCACGTTGAAGATCCGTTCGAGACCGTAGTACTGGCCCGTCATGTCGTCCCAGATGTCTGTGCCGGTGCCGACGTCGATCCCGTTGAGGCCCACAGTGGGGTTGGAGAAGGCGAAGTAGAGACTCCAGCCGGCCGTCGTCTGGTACTGGATCCACCCGGAGCACCCGAGGAACCCACTGGCTTGGAAGGTGGCGGACGTTCCGGGTGGGATCTCGGCAGGGACGTCTCCATCCGGGCTACCCATCTCGAACCATTGGTTCTGGTAGGTCAGCGCCTGGTCGGAGTTGTTGTTGATAATTCCGGCGATGTTGTGAGCCATGACGATCCTTCGCGGTCTAGGTTGCTCACACCATGAGGTCGCTTCGAGCCCACGTCCTCCGATCGTCGCGTCCTCCTGACAGTTGCCAGAACCAGCCGACACTTGAGATCTCCGAAGGCCGAAGATGCTGAAGCCGGTGCTCGCAGCGAGGGATGAGTCGGCGCGGCACTTCTGCCGGATGGCGGGCAGGTCGCCACCGGGAGCAACTTCCCGGAGACCTCTCCCCGCGCAACCGCTGCCCTCTCACCGAACTTCAACTCCCCGGCGGCCCAGCCAGCGCTGCACCTACTCGAGGCTCTTGATACGGGTGCGCACCTCCCGTGCCCAGGCTCGCCACAGGCTCTCCGCCCTCTCCCGCAGGTCTCGTGATCCGTCATGCAGAGCCAGCAGATCCAAGATCTCGTCCGCTATCTGATCGAGCTTCTCGTCGATCTCGCGGAGCGGCGCGAGGAGCGAGAGCGCGACGCTGCTTCGCTGCCGACTCGACGTCACACTCAACCACGCGTTCCGGGCGGATCGGTGGGTCGCGCAAAAGCGCTGACGTTGTGTGAGCACTCTGGGGCAGCACAGACAGTAATTCAGTCGTCCATCCACCGAAAGCCTCCGAGGGAGCGATCTCCCCTGTCCGGGGTTCGGCAACATGTCCACGGAGGACTCTGCTCGAGAAGGTGCCAGTCCGGGCGGCCAGGACGCGCGGTAGGTCGCGCCTCTCGGTGGTAGGGCGAGGTTGTCGGCCACAAGAACTCCGTACCCGTGGGGAGCATTCAACGTCTCATCACCGTCGGCCGCCCGTGATCACACACGGACACAGCTCATGATGCGTTCGCTGTATCCACAGCGGAGTCCAGACCGAGCAACCTTCGACATCGAACGAACTCACCACGAGGAAGTTCATCTTCGCGTAGGACCCTGCGGATTCCTCTAACTTCGCAGCACGTCGATCTTGGAGGTGACGGAGGATGACGAAGACCTGTCGGTCCTGCGGGTACGCCGGACCGCCGTGCTCGCGATGTAGCGGGACCGGAAACGGAACATTCTCGTCCAGCTCGCCCTGCACTGCTTGCGGCGGCAACGGACTGCCCTGCAGCTGTCGGTACGTCCTGTGCGACGTCTGCGCGACAAGAACCCTGAGACGCGGCGGGTCTTCGGCCTCACCGTGCGAGTACGCCAGTGAATCGTGGCATGAGTGAGGACCGAGGATCTGTCGCCGTCACGCGAATCCACGGGTAGGTGCCGCGGCCGGGCCGGGGCATGGCACGCGTGTCGAACAAGAACCCGATGCTCAACCTCATCGGAACTGGAACAGAGAGGACCCCTATGACTGAGTCGGAGGACCCCCGCGCGGACTTTCTAGACTTGCTGCGAAGCAGCAGCACCATCGTCTGGTACAGCGAAGGCGGTGGTGAACGGCTCATCCTGACGTACTTGCTGAGACTCTTCGGGACTTCCCTGGACGACGTCCGGGTCACGTCGCAAGGGTTCGTCCTGCTGCCCGACGCTTCTGTGGCTCTCGTACGGCTGCGAGGGCCCCGAGGCGGCGCCGTAACCGTTACTCCGCTCAGCGAGGCCGGGGTGCATCGCATCAACGATGCACTGAGCGTCGAATGGGATGAGATGCGCGGCGCACTCAGCACTGGGACGTACGTCGGCAACGAGGCTTCAGCGTCCCAAGGCTGGCTGGCCGGCCTGGATGTTCACCCCGACTGGGAGGGGTCGCCCGTCTTGGACTACGTCGCCGGCTCCTCCATCATCCACGCCACGGGCATCGGAACGTCACCTCCTCTTTCCCTCTAGATCAACGGTTCCTCGCGACGAGGAATCCCGGAACGGGACCACCTGTCCCTGCAGCCATCCCATCGCACGAAAGGACAGACCACCGTGGCATCAGACAAGCAGCAGGCTCAAGCAGAGGTGTACCGCATGGAGAGCGAAGTCCGATCCGCGCGAGCAGAGTACGAGCGCGTCCTTCGAGGTGAGCAGGAGTATCTCAAGAAGGGCATCGACAGGGTGGGGCCAGCGCGCGCGGCTCTGCAAAATGCGGAGAGAGCGTTGGCGATCGCGAAGGACCAGCTACGCCGTTCCTAGGCTCGCGAGGAAGGCCGAGACCTCAACAGGCACCGAAGCCAGGCACGCAGACGCCGTAGCGGCGGTAAGCCCAGGGCCGTGCGGCCCAACCTCCGCGACGTCCATGCAGGAGCGGGACGCTCACGAACCGCCCGCGTCGACCGGTGCACTGTGACGCCACCCGGCCCCCTCGAGGAACGCTCGGCGCTGGGGAGTCTCGAGACTTCTTCCGTCCTCCGGCCCGGATCGACCGTTTCCCAGGTCCGTGACGACCCACCTTCCCCTGCTCCACTTCAGATTGATGCGGACCGTGTCCCACGACGTGGACTGGAGCGCAGGTGCCGGCACGCTCAGCGCCACCTCCAGCTGCCCCGTCGTCGGGTTGACGACGTCGAACGCTGAGCGGATCCACTGTTCCTGACCCTCACGTCGACCGTTCGTCGCAACTGCTCTTGGTCGATGAGCTGCTGATGCCCCAGACGAGTCGGGGCCGTGTTCGGCCGAGAAATCTGTATAGGCGAGACCTTCACTGAGGTGCCTGGACCGATGACGTCCGGGAGCCGCTTGGAGTCAGTGAACAGGTGGCCGTTGCGCTCATGGAGGAAACCTGTCAAATCGGTCACGGGCTCATTGCTGTCATTGCGGACGATGACCGGAAGTCCCAACTTTGGTCGACGAGCTCCAAGCACTCGTCGTTCAGACGAGCGAGTCCCGGGCTCGCGGCGCAAACGGTCGCCAGATCCTTCGCCAGCTCTACCCAGGAGATGGTGAGGCGATCTACCTCTTCTACGCAACGCACTTCGACGCTGCGCCGGGCTTCACGCGGCGCCGCAGTGACCGACCCTAGAACGCGGTCGGTGCCGCCACCGACTCTTTACTCAAAGTCACGGCGTCGCCGTTGCCACGCTCCCACTCCAGCGCGCCACGTCGATTTCTGAACTAGCTGTCGCTGGTAGAAATCGACTGTGATTCTTCGCAAGCTCGCGGGAAGAGTATGCATGTCGCACTTCGCTGGCGCGTCCCCTCGCAAGAGACCTTTCTTTCAAGGCATTGGGTCGTCTGGCTCTAGTGCGAGCATCCGAACTCGCATCTAGAGGCGTCCGCAGGCTCGCCGCAATAGCTCTCGCTGAAGGAGAGTCATTATGAAGCTCCGAACCGTCTACACACGCTTCTACCGATCCTTGAACTACGACTACGTTCGTGCGTCGGATGAGCGTTACGCGCCGGACCCGTGGGACGAGACGCCCGAGGGTCCGTACCCCTTCGTGCGAATTCAGCTTCAGCCCGATATCACGACGATCGTCGGCGGGAATGAGTCCGGCAAGACACAGGTGCTCAGAGCTGTCAGGGGCGCTCTCACAGGTCAGGGCTACGAGCGAAGTGACTTCTGTCGCTACTCTCGCTTCTTTGGAACGAGTGACCTTCAAACACCTGAGTTCGGTGCTGCTTTCGACAGCGTTACTGAGGACGACCGAGCGATCTTGGCCAGCCTGACCGGGGACTCCATCGAGGGCGTAGTCGAGCGAGTCGCGATCTTCCGAATGAACGTGACTCCGCAGTTCCGGGCGTACTTACAGATAGAAGGCCAGTGGACCGGACCGCTTCACATCAAGGCTCCGAGCAAGCTCAAGGGCATAGGCGTGCCTGCCCCGTTCGAGATTGATGCGACGGTTCCTCTGCCCGACAGCGTCCCCATCTCCTTCCTCGCGGACGGGAACGCTGCGCCGCCACTCAACCGCGAGGCCTTGAAGTCAGTGTGGGAGGCAGTCCATGCGAAGCGGGAGTGGTTCGCCAGCGCCGAGAGTGTCACTTCGAAGGCGTCATCGATCGCTGACCTTCTGCGACCTTCTCGTTCAGTGACAGAGCAGGAAATCGAGCAGTTCGAACTGGCAGCGAAGTTGCTACTGACCGTCGCCGGGTTGGACCGCGACCTTTTCAGTCAACTCCAAGAGGCAGTCAGAACAAAGAACGGCTACGCGAGCAGCATCGTTGACCACATCAACGGAGAGCTCGCGAAGGCGCTGGATTTCCCGCACTGGTGGACGCAGGACTCGAAGTTCGAGTTGTTCGTCTCCCTGTTTGAATTTGATCTGGTCTTCATGATCAGAGACCGAACGGGGCGGTCGTACGGGTTCGATGAGAGGAGCGACGGTCTTAAATACTTCCTGAGTTACTTCGTCCAGTACTTGGCGCACGTTCCCCCGACCGATGGGTCGGCGGAGTTGCTCCTGATGGACGAGCCCGATCGCTTCCTCTCCTCGTCGGGCCAGCAGGACCTGCTTCGGGTGTTCGAAGATTTCGCTGCGCCGGATGACCCCGCGCGAGTGCCAGTTCAGGTCGTCTACGTCACGCATTCACCGTTCCTGATCGATAAAAATGCGTCGGATCGAATTCGCGTCCTTGAGAAGGGTGAGCACGACGAAGGCACTCGGGTGGTGCGCAACGCTTCAGCCAACCACTACGAACCTCTGCGGTCTGCTTTCGGCAGTTTCGTCGCGGAGACGACCTTCATTGGGTCTTGCAACCTGATGCTGGAGGGCGCCTCGGACCAGGTTCTTCTCGCAGGCATGTCGCGGGCGCTCCGCCGTCACGGCGCCTCTGTCCGCGACTACCTCGACTTGAACGGAATCACGCTCGTGCCCGCCGGGGGAACACGTCACATCCCCTACCTCGTTTATCTCGCACGCGGGCGGGACGTCGAAAAGCCTCCTGTAATCGTGCTCCTCGACAGCGATCCAGATGGAGACGCGGCCCGCGAAGACTTGCGCGCCGGAGGCGCCTACGGCAATGGCCTCATCGACGATGATCTCGTACTTCAGTTCACGGACGAGTCGCTCTCGGGTCTCCAAACGGACAACCCACACGGCATGTCGGCGATCGAGGACGTTGTGCCCCTGACCGTCTGCCTGGCTGCCGTGAAGCGGTATTGCTCAGAGTTCGTGCCCGACATCGCGATCGACGACATGGGGATCACCCGCGGAGATGTGTTTGGAGCACGCCCGGAAGGCAAGACGGCGGGCACCGTCAGATTGCTTGAGAAGGCCATACGACAGAAGTCGGGTGACGCCAAGTTCCACCTGGACAAGGTGGGATTCGCTCGGGCCGTCGTGGAGGTCGCCGGCGAGGGTGAGGTTGAGGGAGTGGATACGCTCCGTTCAAACTTCACTCTCCTGCTCTCGGCGCTCGCCAAGATGCAGAGGACCGCTGTGAGGCGAACGACTGTCGACCGAATCTCGAGCCGGATCAACCGCGCGAAGCGTGACTTCACCCGCACCCACAAGTCGAGTGCTCGCAAAGAAGCTGTTAACGCACTGGCGGAGGAGATTAGCAATCAACTCGATACGAGCCGCGAGTCTGAGTTGGTCCGAGCCGAAATGAACACGTGGGACACCCGATTCGGCCTGTCCGAAAGTCCTCGTGATGAGGTCGACGACTATGCAGGTCTCTTGAAGGCGATCAACGCGCTCGCATACAAGGCAGTCCGGGACTCGTCGGCCAGCGCGACCGGAGAGTGATGATCTGCGAGCCCAGGTGTCGCGAGTCACAACCCTGACCACCGAAGGCCACACCTGCGCGCGGGAAGATCCGAAGATGACGGACAGCCGAAAAGTCCAGTCCAACGCGACGACCGAGTGCGCCGTTGCAGCGACGGTATAGCGAGTCCGAGACCCCAGCCTAAAATTGACCCGGCGGAGAAGCTTCCCGGTGAATGGATAACTCTCCAGCAGATCTACTCCGACTCCGGAGGAAGCAGAAGCTGGAGGTCGACTCCAGGGCCGGCAGCGAGCCGGTAGACGGTGCTGAGCTGTGGGTCGATCTTGCCGCTCTTGATCTTCGCGATCGCTGCCCGGCTACGCCCGAGGACGCAGCGAGAGCCTCCGTGACAGCCCAGCCGACGACCTCGCTTCGGTCAGGAGACGTTCGACCTCGCGAGGGCAAGCCGACCCACCATCATGCCGGCGACTCGGTCACCACGTCTAACTCAGCAGCTCAGGCATCGACTGTCACCCGAGACCCTTGGCCGGATCGCCGCGAGGTATCAGTCCGGGACGAGCATGAAGCAGGTTGCGGAGGAGTTCGGGATTTCGGACTGGTCAGTGCGACGCATACTCAAAGACCACGGCGTGGAGACTCGACCGAGCACGCGGACCTGAGCACGAATCCTCGCCCAGCGTGTGGCACTGCTCTACGCGCTGCTCGCCATGGCTCGCCCCGCTTGTCACTCATCGTGCCCCTCATGACCATGCACCGTCACCGTTCACTGGTGAGCCTCGTCGCTTTTCAGGTTTTGGGGAAGACTCGCGGTGAAGATCAACAACGCAACTGCAGATACGCCTCCTGCCATTGTCATCAAGGTGGCCGACGGGAAGGTGGCTCGCTCGTCCAAGGCCCGGAAGGCAAAGCTCACTAGTCCCCCGAGTGCACACGCCGTCGCACCAAGGATGACCATGGGTGTGGCACTGGCATACGCGTTGACCTTCACGAGCTGGACTCGCGATGCACCGAGCAGCATCAGACCACGGAAGCGTCCTGCCCGATCACCGGCTTCGCCGACTGCAGCACCTGCTACGGCCAAGGCTCCAAGGAGGAGACCGACAGCCGCGGCAACCTTGATCCATTCCACCTGCTCCGGAAACTGCTGGGTGTCGGGGTTATGACGATCGAGATCTCCGAGATCAATCTGAGCCGTGGGATTGGTCGAGCTGATGCGGGCGAGGGTCTCGTTCAGGTCATCGCCCCGCAGGAGGCTGTAGAAGATTGATCCTTCGCCCTTCACGGCAACGGCAGCGTCGGCATTGGGGACGAAAAGTGCTCTGTCGACGTCAGGCGGGAGGTTGCTGACGCGCAGCGTCGGCAGACTGAGTAGGTCGAGACGAGCTCCATCGAGCTCCAAGGTGCCACGGGATTCTTGAGGATCGGCCGGCCGCTCACCGAAGTGAATCCACGCCGGCTGACCGTCGCAGGACTGGATGGCTCGACCGGAGAGGCCGCTGAGCGCCTGGCAGGTTCCGAAGACGACGCGGAGCTTCGCCCCATCCGACGTGCGAAGTTGTCGAACCTGGATGGTCGGCGCGTCGCCGACGGCTGCGACGAACTGATCCATGGTTTCGCGGCCGCCGAGGTCGGTGACTGTCGTGGGGACTGCTGCCGTTCCGTCAGCACGATCGGTCCAGGCCTTCATGGTCCCCCCGTTCAAAATGTTCAAGAACGACTGAGTCCCGAGCAGCAAGACGACGAGAACGCACATGACGCTCGAGATTCGAAGGACCGTGGAACTGCCATCCGCTGCCATCCGTAGCCCGACCAGAGCACTGACCGAAGGGCTGGAGGACGCCCGGCGGCTGGCGATCCGGCTGACTATGGCGGGGCCACCGATTGCCAGGCCCGACGCTACGGCCGCACACGCTGGCCAGAGCAAGAAGTTCGCCGGGGTCCCGAGCAGGTCGCGCAGAAGGGGCATGGCAACGAGAGCGACCACGCCAAGCGACAGCACCGTGATTCCGACCGTGCCCGCGTATCTCCACGCACGGGGCGTCCGCGCGGTCTCGGCAACATCGTCCGCCGTGCTGATCGCGGTCGCCGCCAACGCACCACCGACGGCGACGATGACTCCCGTGATCGCCGCCACCAGAAGCGGACTTAGGCGCGCGTCTCCGGGGAAGTACGTGAAGCCAGAGCCGGGGAGAGTCCCGCTACGCCTGACCAGCTCAAAAGCGAAGACCCCGAGCGAGATCGCCGGAAGGACGAGCGGAAATGCTGATACGGCTTCCACCAGTCGCACACCCACCTTCGACATCCCAAGCAATCGAAGGCCGCGACTACGCACCTGCCGCGCTCGGCCGGTCAGCCTCGAGACGACGAACAGCATGCTTAGAAGAGGAAGAACGACGAGGATCAACGACAGCGTTGTGACGACCGTGTTGAGCGTGCTTCGGTCATCCGCGGATGGGCCGACCATAGGCGTGGAAGCCCCGTACCCGTCGACGGCGATCAGGAATGATGCAGTTGACGGAACCCCGACGATTGCCTTCAACGAGCCCGGGTCGGTCAAACCCTCCGGGCCAATCACTTCAGCGAGTTCTTGGTCCTTGAACAGGGCGGCCACGACAGGATCCTTGGCCATGGCGTTCACCAGTCCGGGTGACGCGACGTACTCGCCTTCCGAAGGCAGCGTCCGCACTCCGGGCGGGCGCGTACCTGCTGGAGTAGCGGCGACGTACTCACGTTCGACTTGTTTCCCGTTCCAGCGGCGATCTGGTACGAGGGCGGGGTCGACGACCGCTGAGCCGGTAGCGAGGGGTGGGGCGTTGTAATCCAGGACAGGCGACGTGGCCGCAGAGCGGTCCTCCTGCTTATCGGCCACCTGAAAGGCGGCAACGACTCCGAGCGTCAGGAACGTTGCCAAACAGATGCCGATCGCAAAGAGGAAATCGAGGCGTATCGTGCCAGTTCCCCGGCGCAGGACCAACACCCTTGCTGCGCGCCAGGGAGTCACAACACGCTTCCAGCCACGAGAGTCCCTGCGCGCAGCGCGACCGTGATGTCGCACAGTTTGGCCACCTCCGGATCGTGCGTCACGATCACCGTGGCCGCGTCGGTACGCCGAGCCGTGTCGATGAGCAGCGCCATCGCAGCTCGCGCGGTGGATTCGTCGAGGGAGGCTGTGGGCTCATCGGCGAGCACTACGGCCGGGTCGTGGATGACAGCCCGAGCGATAGCGGCTCGTTGCGCCTGTCCCCCGGATACCTGCGACGACCGGCGCCCCGACAGGCTCGCGATTCCAAGAGATTGGAGGACGTTCTCAACCAGCGGTGCGACTTCGTTCCGCGGACGGCCGAGGAGTCGTAGTGGAAGGCCGACGTTCTCTCCAACTGTGAGTTCTGGCAAGAGCTCATCGCTCTGGAAAACCAGCCCGAATTGCCGAAGCCTGACTCTCGATCTTGCAGCATCACCGAGGGCGCTGATGGACCTGCCCTCGAGTCGTACGACCCCGCCGGCGGGGCTCGCCAGGCCGCAGATCACGTGAAGAAGCGAGGTCTTGCCGCTTCCGCTGGGTCCCATGACGGCAACGGACTGGCCGGCGTCGACGGAGAAGTCGACGCCGGCCAGCAGTGACTGACCTCCGCGGGCCACAGACACGTTCTCAAGACTTAGCACTGCCACAACGAAACCCCTTCACAGCCATCTTCTAGAACGATTCCATCCCCGGGCGGGATGGCGTCAGGACACGCCGTACTTCGTGGAGCTGCAGTCGTCGGGGAGGCCGCCCTTCTCCTCGCACACCTTCATGGACACGCTCTTCTGCTCGGGGAGCTCGAGGTTGAGGGTGTAGACGTTCTCGTTCGCGGAACCGGGCACGAACCAACGTCCGTTGCCGCTGCCCGAAGCGCTCCAGTCGATGTAGCCGTTGCCGTGGAACTCCTGACCCTTGTAGTTGTCGCCGTTAGCGACGAACGTGCCCCGGACGTCGCGATCGCCGGAGTTCCAGGTCCAACCGATGTCCTGGCTCGCGACGCTCGCGGACGCAGGGCCAACGATCGCCGCGGTGACGCAGCCTGCGAGAAGCATTCGGGTGCGCATCTTCATGATGGTGACCTTTCGTAGGGGCCACCCGGGTGGCGACCGCCGTACACCCTCTTCCCCGCAGAGCGTCCCCGGTCACACCCGAGATTTCCCTTTTTCTGATCCGAGAGAACGGACGCCATCGGGTCGCTCGGATAGCGATCCTGCCGTCCGCAGCGAACCGGGGCCGCGTCGGTCCATGGGGTCCAGTCGGCAGCGCCGTGCAATACCGGCGGCGGTCAAGGGGACACGACGACCCCGACGAACGTGCTGTACGTGGCTGCCTACGCCAAGCCGCTGACGGCACCAACAGGCTTCAACAAGATCTACAACGATCACGGCAGCGCACTCCCCCAGGACTACGCCGGCTTCCTCACCTCCCCGGAGGGAGTCGGCAGCTACTCCGCCTCGGATGACGACGCCTCACAACCCGATGCACCCGGCCTGGCCGTCCTTCGGGACCCGGAGTACTACAACCTGGTCGAGCTCGGGTACGCGGCCTGGGACGACTCCGGCTCAGGTGCCGACGAGGACGGCACCGTCTACTCACACCCTCAATTCGGTGACTTTGGCACCTACCTGATCGTGCGATCCCACAGCCGCCCCGACCCCGACACCACCTCGGGGCTTGACCCGGGAAGCCATCGCCGGCCCCCCAAGTACGTGCCGACCACCGAACGCGAGCGACGCTCGGCACCGACCAACATCGGTGCCGAGCGTCGGGCATCACTGGGTGCTCTCAAACCAACCCGAAGCTCCGAGCATCTTCGTGCTGCGGGTTCAAGTATGGACATTGAGATCTCGCTCTGGTGCGCGAGGGGGGATTTGAACCCCCACGCCCTTGCGGACACTGGCACCTGAAGCCAGCGCGTCGGGCGCACGGCGGTGTGGCACGCGGTGAGAGGACGCCAGCCGGCGGCGCTCGGTTTGCTGCTGGAAAAGGCTAAGGCGAGTCCCGCCCGCTGTCCGCTCGGTCGC
>SXGQ01882923.1_pt1 | contig 28018 bp, 26 predicted proteins | sample 3178371 | NCBI WGS metagenome assembly SXGQ01 (sample SAMN11356859, study PRJNA531348) | freshwater metagenome | isolation source: freshwater sample F1-20 | place: China: Fuxian Lake, Yuxi | collected 2017-12-25 | reverse complement strand
GGAATGACGATGGATCAGATTGGTCTTATCGAGATCAATGAAGCCTTCGCTATTCAAGTTCTCTCTTTCCTCGATTACTTTGGAATCGCCGATGACGATCCACGAGTAAATATCTATGGCGGTTCGATCGCAGTAGGTCATCCACTTGCCTCATCAGGAATCAGATTGATGCTCAATCTGGCTGAAGGTTTCAAGGAGCGTCCCGAGGTGCGGTTCGGAATCACCACGATGTGTATCGGTCTCGGCATGGGTGGCACTGTTATCTGGGAAAACCCTAACTACAAGGGAGTGAAGTAAATGAGTTCAACAACATTGACTCCGCCGCCTGGCGCACCGGATGAGGTTGTGACCAAGTCTCTCCTTCGCGAAGTCGATCTGACTGCCTTTGGCTTCAATGGAAAGATCGCGCTGATTACCCTCGATAACGGCCAAGATTTCAATCGCCCTAACACTCTCGGCCCACAAACTCTTCAAGAATTGGGCGAAGCGATTCGCGCCGCAGAAGCGCTGGATGTCGCAGGGATTGCGATAACGGGCAAGCCTTTCATCTTTGCTGCAGGCGCAGATCTATCCGGACTCTCATTTGTCACTGAGAAATCTCAATCTTTCGCCATCGCAAAGCTAGGCCATGATGTCTTTCGAATGCTTGGTGAGAGCAAGAAGAAGACCTTTGCGTTCATAAATGGTCTTGCACTTGGTGGCGGTCTTGAAATTGGACTCCACTGTCACTATCGAACCCTCGCAAGTACCGCATTCACCGCTTTGCCTGAAGTATTCCTGGGCATTGTTCCTGGTTGGGGTGGAGCTACTCTCCTACCGAAACTGATCGGTCCGGAGAAAGCAGTTCAAGTGATCATCGGCAATGCACTTGCCAATAACACGATGATGAAGGCGAAGGATGCTCTCGCACTTGGCGTTGTGGACCGAGTCTTCGAGCCAGTTGACTTCTTGGAGAAATCTTTTGGTTTCGCTGCGCGAATTCTCGCAGCGAGTGAATCCATCACCCGCAGTGATTTCTCGAAGGATGATGAGGCTTACAAGCGAGCCATCGAACAGGGCCAAGCGATGATGAAGAAAAAATATGGCGGCGCTGATGTTGCATCGCCTCTCAAAGCTCTGGAATTGATCAAGGCAGCCCAACAAGCCACGCTCTCGCAAGGTTTCGACGCCGAAGATGAGACTCTCAGCAACTTGGTCATGACTGATGCTGTCCGCGCATCGCTCTATGCATTTAACTTGATCCAGAAGAAGAGAAAGAAGGTTGAGGGAGCACCAAAGGCCGCCCTCGCTCGCAAAGTTACGCGCTTTGGAATCGTCGGTGCCGGGTTGATGGCGTCTCAGCTTGCCTTGCTTGTCATCAGAAACCTCAAGGTTCCGGTAGTAATCTCCGATTTGGATCAAGCTCGTGTTGATAAAGGCATCTCCTATATCCATGGCGAGATCGACAAACTCGTATCGAAAGGTCGGATGAACGAGGAGGGTGCTCGTCGCCTCAAGGGGCTAGTCATTGGCTCAGTTGATAAGAAGGCATATGCGAGCTGTGACTTCATCATCGAAGCAGTCTTCGAGGAGTTAGAGATCAAACAGAAGTTATTCTCTGAACTCGAAGCTATTGTCTCTGCTGAGTGCATACTTGCGACTAACACGTCCTCGCTCTCTGTCGAGAAGATGGGCGCGCATCTTGCCCATCCAGAGCGAGTGATTGGTTTCCACTTCTTCAATCCGGTGGCTGTCATGCCTCTGCTTGAGGTGGCGCGGACCAGCAAGACTGATGACGCAACTTGCGCAACCGCAATCAATGTCGGTAAAGACCTTAAGAAGACAATGATTATCTGCAAAGACGCTCCTGCCTTTGTCGTCAATCGACTTCTCACACGCTTCATGGGGGAAGTGACGGATGCAATTGATGAGGGAACTCCGCCAGATGTCGCAGATAGCGCAATGCGTCCATTAGGTTTTCCGATGACCTCACTCGAACTCCTTGGTTTGGTGGGACCTGCGGTTGCTTTACATGTTGCTGAGACCCTTCATCACAATCTTGGTGATCGTTATAAAATCTCACCGACAATGCAGAATTTTGTGAAGAATGGGATTCGATCCTTCTTCACAAAGGATGAGAATGGGAAATTGATGCCAGATGCGAAAGCTTTGGCTTTGATCGTCGCTGGTAACTCGCCATCTACTGCCGATCAAGTGCGACTGCGAGCTCTTCGTGCCCTCGCAGGAGAAGCTCGGATGATGCTCGATGAGGGCGTCGTCTCTTCACCCGCTGAGATCGATCTCTGCATGCTTCTTGGTGCCGGCTGGCCTATGCACCTTGGCGGAATTCTTCCCTACCTAGATCGCGAAGGAATCAGCGAAGAAGTAACTGGCAAGCGATTCCATCCAGCAGGCGTCGCTTCTCTTCCTGCCTAATCTAATCAGTCGCGCAATCGATTGATTTCACTCGAGAGCGAGTCCGTCACCGCTTTCGAGGAATGAAGTGCAACCAATCGTTGTGCGATTGAACCTGGATTCATTCTTAAGTCAGCGAGGATCTCTACTCGTTTACTATGTTCGATAAATCTTTGCGGTACGCCGATTGAGGTGACTTCTTTTTGGATACCTTCGCTGCGCAACATCTGCGCCACAGCTGAGCCCACACCCAAATTCTCAAGCCCATCCTCAACGACCACGATATCTGCAAATTTCTCGGCTAGGGAAAGTAACTGCCTAGGCAGTGGGCGGACCCAACGCGGATCCACGACAGTGACGCCAACACCTTCGCGATAAGCAATGCCCGCAGCTTCGATTGATGCTTCGGCCATCGCACCGACGGCAATCAACAAGATATCGGCACTCTCGCCCCGATACAGGACATCGACTCCGTCAATCTGTTCGAATGCTGGGATATGGGGTGAAATCTGCCCCTTTGGAAAGCGAATAACGGTAGGAGCATCACTCACGCTCACGCATTCTGCGAGTAACTCTTCAAGTCGTTTTCCATCTCTTGGCGCTGCAACTTTGATTCCCGGCACAATCGATGTCAAAGCAAGATCCCAGATTCCATGATGTGAAGGACCATCATCACCGGTAATCCCAGATCGATCTAGGACGAAAGTGACACCCGCTTTATGTAGCGCCACATCAAGAAGAAGTTGATCGAATGCGCGGTTGAGAAATGTTGAATAGACGGCGACTACTGGATGAAGTCCAGTAAAGGCCATTCCGGCGGCCGAAGTTGTTGCATGCTGTTCAGCGATGCCGACATCGAAAGTTCGATCTGGAAATTCCCTGGCAAATGAATCAAGACCCGTCGGACCGAGCATCGCCGCCGTTATTGCAACGACATCCTTTCGCTCTCTGCCGATCTTCACCAGTGCGTTAGAGAAGACCGAAGTCCAGGACTTCCCACTTTTGGCGAGCGGCTCACCAGTCTCGGGATCGACGACGCCGACGGCATGGAACTTCTCTGCCTCGTCATTGAGCGCAGGTAGGTGTCCTCGTCCCTTCTCAGTTATTGCGTGGACAATCACCGGACCTTGAAAACGCTTTGCATTCTCGAGTTCTCGCTCAAGGGCATGGATGTCATGTCCATCAATCGGACCGAGATATTTGATTCCGAGATCTTCGAACATTCCTTGTGGGGCGACAATGTCTTTGATGCCCTTCTTCATTCCATGTAAAGCTTCATAAATCGAGTGACCGACGACAGGCGTGCGTTCCAGTACATCTCGACCCCAGTCAAGAAATTTCTCGTAGCCTTTCGTTGCTCTGAGTGTCGAAAGGTGTTTTGCCATTCCACCAATTGTCGGTGAGTATGAGCGAGCATTGTCGTTGACTACGATCACTAGCCGAAGATCATCGGATGTTGCGATGTTATTTATTGCCTCCCACGACATCCCACCAGTTAGCGCGCCATCTCCAACTACCGCTACAACTGTTCGATCCTTTTCCCCTTGGATTTTGAAGCCTCGGGCAATTCCATCTGCCCAGGAGAGAGCAGTCGATGCATGTGAATTTTCGATTACATCGTGGCGACTCTCAGTTCGTGAGGGATACCCGGCTAGCCCACCTCGCTGCCTTAACTTCTCGAATCCAGTCAACCTTCCCGTCAACATCTTATGCACATAAGACTGGTGACCAGTATCGAAGAGAACTACATCATGGGGTGACTGGAAGATTCGATGAATCGCGATGGTCAACTCGACAACGCCAAGATTCGGACCAAGATGGCCACCACTTCGCGAGACTTTTTCAATCAGGAATGTTCGAATCTCAGTGGCGAGCTCAACCAATTGCTCATCACTTAGCCGTTGTAAATCTGAAGGGTTTGAGATCCGTTCCAGAAGCGACATGAGTTCTATCCGAGGAGTGAGCGCAGGACATACTGCATGATCCCGCCATGGCGATAGTAATCAGCTTCGCCAGGAGTATCGATACGAACCCTGGCTGAGAACTCCCTGCGGTTGCCCTCTGGCGACTCGGCGATCACATCAACATTCTTGGGCGTCCTGCCCGAATTTAATTCAGTAACTCCGGTAATGGAAAAGGTCTCATCACCCTTTAGTCCCAAGAGTGAAGCGTTCTCGCCTTCATTGAACTGAAGTGGAAGTACGCCCATTCCAATCAGATTAGAGCGATGGATTCGTTCAAATGATTCAGCAATGACAGCACGAACTCCAAGAAGTGCGGTCCCTTTCGCTGCCCAGTCACGCGATGAGCCAGAGCCATATTCTTTTCCAGCAAGGATCACGAGAGGAATACCCGCCTCCTGATACTCCATTGATGCCTCATAGATGGTTGTCTGCAGACCATCGCGGAGGAAGTTCCTGGTAAATCCACCTTCAATGCCATCTAACAAGAGGTTTTTTAGCCTTATATTTGCAAAAGTTCCACGAATCATCACTTCGTGATTTCCGCGCCTGGACCCGTAGGAATTGAAATCAGTCCGGGCCACTCCATGTTCCTGCAAGTACTTACCTGCCGGGGAGTCAGCTTTGATATTTCCTGCCGGCGAAATGTGATCAGTAGTCACAGAGTCACCCAGTAGGGCCAAGACTCTTGCACCTTCAATATCTGTAACTGCCTTGGGATTTCGCGGCATATTCTCGAAATAGGGAGGTTTCCTGACGTAGGTCGATTTTGTATCCCACTCAAAAGTCTTTCCACTTGGCGTTGGGAGAGACTTCCATCGATGGTCGCCATCAAAGACGCTTGCGTAATCTCGTTTGAACATGTCAGAGGAGATTGACCTGTCAATCACATCTTGGACTTCAGCAGGTGTTGGCCAAATATCTCGCAGGAATACAGGATTTCCTGCACTGTCTTCGCCAAGCGCATCCCGCTCAAAGTCGTGATTCATCGAACCGGCGAGGGCGTAAGCAACAACCAATGGTGGCGAGGCAAGGTAATTCATCTTCACATCAGGATTGATTCGCCCTTCAAAATTGCGGTTTCCGCTCAATACCGCAGCAACAGCTAAGTCATTCTCATTGACCGCTTGGCTAACTTCTGTGGGAAGCGGCCCTGAGTTTCCGATACAGGTGACACACCCATATCCCACAAGATTGAATCCAAGTTTGTCGAGATAAGGAATGAGTCCCGCTTTCTCGTAATAGTTCATCACGACTTTGGATCCTGGTGCCAGTGTCGTCTTCACCCAAGGTTTTCTGGTCAGTCCACGTTCCGCAGCTTTCTTTGCAAGTAAACCAGCACCAATCATCACGCTGGGATTAGATGTGTTTGTGCAGGAGGTAATCGAAGCAATGACGACATCTCCATGCTTCACCGCGGTTGACTTACCATCCAAAGTGATTGGCACATCCGCCTTCGCGCTCTTTTCGCTGATGTATCCAGGAAGGGCTTTGGCAAAGGAAGCCTTTGATTCGGAGAGTGAGATCCGATCTTGCGGGCGCTTTGGTCCTGCGATTGATGGCACAACGGTAGATAGATCAAGTGACAGACTCTCTGAATAACGCGGTGTCGCGTGAGGGTCATGCCAAAGTGATTGACGCTTTGCATAACTTTCGACGAGAGCTATCTGCTCTGAGCTTCGACCTGTGAGAGCCAGGTAACGCAGCGTTTCCTCATCTATTGGGAAAATCGCGCATGTTGAGCCGTATTCAGGTGACATATTTCCAATGGTGGCGCGGTTGGCCATCGGTAGCTCGCTAACACCAGGGCCGTAGAACTCGACGAATGTGCCGACCACGCCATGCTTTCGCAGCATTTCGGTTATGACGAGCACTAAGTCCGTTGCGGTGGTGCCGAGTGGAAGTTGTCCACTTAGTTTGAAGCCGACAACTTTAGGGATCAACATCGAGACTGGCTGTCCCAGGAGCGCTGCTTCGGCCTCTATTCCGCCCACACCCCAACCGAGCACGCCAAGTCCATTGATCATCGTCGTATGTGAATCCGTTCCGACGACGGTATCGGGATAAGCCCGATTTTCACCTTCAACTTCGCGGATCATGACAACACGAGCAAGATATTCCAGATTCACCTGGTGCACGATTCCTGTGCCTGGTGGAACTACTTTGAACTCATCGAAAGCGCTCTGCCCCCAGCGCAAGAAACGATATCGCTCTTGATTTCTTTGATACTCGATATCTGTGTTGCGCTCAAAGGCATCAGTACTTCCGAAAACATCTGCGATAACTGAATGGTCGATCACTAGTTCGGCTGGTGCCAGTGGATTGACCTTGCTGGGATCGCCGCCCAGTTCTGAGATGGCCTCACGCATCGTCGCGAGATCAACCACACATGGAACCCCCGTGAAATCTTGCATGATCACTCGAGCCGGAGTGAATTGAATTTCAGTTTCGAGATTTGCACTTGGTTCCCACTCCGCCAATGATCGAATCTGAGCCGCAGTTATATTCGCGCCATCTTCGGTCCGAAGTAGATTTTCAAGAAGTATCTTGAGTGAGAACGGCAATGTCTCATGGCCTTTGAGTTTGGTTATGTCAAAGAATGTGAACTTCTTCCCGGAGGAGTCAAGGGTCGACTTGCTGGAGAAGGAGTCAAGGCTCATGAGGCGATTCTAAGGTGACTTCACTCTTTGAGCAGAGAGAGCCCCGGATGATGAGGCAATTCCTTGAGATTTCAGCGATTGATGATGAAGTTCGCCACACTCTCGACGTGTTCGGTATTCGGGAAAAGGTCCAAAATTCGAAGAGATTCAATCGCATAGCCCGCTTCGACCAACTCCTTGGCATCGCGTGCCAATGTGGCTGGGTCACAGGAAATATAGAGAATCTGTTTTGGAGCGAGTCGGACCATCTCTTTTACGACAGCACTTCCTGCTCCAGTTCGTGGTGGGTCAAGGACGATTCGATCGACTTGCCTCTCATGGCCCAAGAAATTCTTGACCTCTGAGGTGATTACTCTCACCACTTTGCTATCTCTGAACTTTCGCTCTGCATCTTTGATGGAACTCTTATCAGACTCAACAAGAATGACCTCTCCACTTTCTCCAACCATTTTGCTGATAAAGGCCGAGAAGAGCCCCACTCCGCCGTATAGATCGAAAATCCTCTCGCCCTTCTCTCCACGCAGAGTACGTTCCAATTCGCTCACTAACATTTCGGGAGCTAATCGATGTGGCTGCCAAAAACTTTCGAGTGAGACATCAAATCGCTGATCAAAAACTTGGTGTGTCAATCGACTTGCTTTGACCAGCGTCGTTCGGAAATGTCCTGAATCATCTAATCCGACTCGAACTCGCTCACCCCACGCGCCCCGCTTCTGCTCAAGATTTACATTGATGCGCTCGATATTCATCTCTTTTGCCGCAATGGGGCACTCGTTTATCTCGGTAAGGAGGTTGCTCCTTGCCGGGTGCATGGCCAATCTCCCGCCGGGTGAGGCGTCGAAGTCCATTCGCACCCGCCAATCAAAACCATCCCCTGGAACTCGAACTGACTCGGGAGTGATATCAATCCCACCAATTCGTTTCATGGAATCTGCAACAACTTTAACTTTTAATTCTCTTTGATGTTCTTGAGTTAGGTGTTGGAAGTCGCAGCCACCGCAAGCGGAGTTGATGTAATACTGACAGCGCGGCTCAATCCGATTGCTCGACGCTCGCTCTATTGCAACGACATGGCCCCGGGCGATTTTCTTCGTAATCTCATCAATCTCGACAAGGACTACTTCCCCGGTATCCGCACCGCGAACGAAGATGGTTAATCCGTCGTGATGAGCGATGAAGTGTCCGCCATGCGCTATCACTCCGACTTCCACCTTGACTCTATCCCCTACGGAAACTTTCGATGGTTGCGAGTCAGACATCACGATGCGGAGCATAGATGCGTTGGTGAGCGGGTGTAGTCTCTGCCGTTGTGCATGTTGTGATCATGGGCTGTGGTCGCGTCGGTTCCACACTCGCAATCCAATTTCAGGCGTTGGGGCACTCGGTATCTGTCATCGATCAGAATAGAGAAGCGTTTCGAAGACTTGGCGCAGACTTCAACGGTCAGACAGTCGCTGGAATGGGTTTTGATCGCGACACCCTTCTAGAAGCCGGGATCGAAAAGGCAGGCGCATTTGCCGCCGTCTCCTCCGGTGACAACTCAAATATCATCGCCGCTCGCCTTGCAAGGGAAAGTTTCGGCGTTGCAAATGTAGTCGCACGAATCTACGACCCTGCTCGCGCAGAGATTTATCAACGTCTAGGAATACAAACCGTAGCGACAGTCCTCTGGACTACTGACCAGATCCTTCGAAGGCTCCTGCCTGAGGGAGCCAAATCTGAATGGAGCGACCCCTCGGGCAATGTCCAACTCTGCGAGATGCCAGTGCACAGGGACTGGTTCGGTCAATCGATTGCATCGATTCAAGAGACGACATCCGCTCGAGTCGCATTCATCACTCGACTCGGTGAGGGAATAGTTCCCCTTGATAGAACTATCTTGCAGGAGGGCGATGTCCTTCATATTTTCGTCGCGGACAAGGAGATCTCAACAGTCGCATCAACTCTTGCTAGATCTCCAAAGGAGAGATGATGAAGGTCGCAATCGCAGGTGCAGGCAATGTTGGACGAGCAATTGCGCGTGAATTGATAAGTAACGGCCACCAAGTCCTTCTCATCGACAAAGACCCAAAGGCGCTCAAGATGGAGAGCGTGCCGACAGCTGAATGGTTGCTTGCCGATTCTTGTGAGATCTCATCTCTCGATACTGCCCAGCTCGTCAACTGTCAGGTCTTAGTTGCTGCTACCGGCGATGACAAAGTCAATCTAGTCACCTCGCTTCTAGCAAAAACCGAATACGGTGTTCCACGAGTTGTTGCTCGCGTCAATCACCCGAAGAATGAATGGATGTTTGATCAATCCTGGGGCGTGGATGTAGCAGTCTCGACCCCTCGCATCATCACCGCTCTGGTTGAAGAAGCCGTTAGCGTCGGTGATGTGGTTCGTCTTTTCTCACTCCATGGTGGAAAGACGAATCTAGTTGAGTTAACTCTGCCCGATAACTCCCCATGTAATGGAAAGACTGTGGAAGAGATATCTCTCCCGCGAGACGTTGCGCTAGTTGCAATAGTGCGCGATAAGAGCGTGATTAGGCCTTCAGATCATGACACTTTTGCCGCTGGCGATGAGCTGATATTCATCGCAAATGAGAGTTCTGAGATCGAACTTAAATCTTGTTTCGTCTCCTGATTTACTGACCGTAGAAAAACTCTCCGCTAGGGAGTTGTATCTCCTGCGATATCAGGCTTCTTCGCTACTGGTACCTGTTTGATTATTAACCATGTACCCCACGCAACTGCGATAAAGAGCGGATAACCCATGATTAGGCGGGCTATCCCAAGTGCGTTGATGTAGCCACCAAGATAGAGCGGAAGCTGTACAGCAATTCGAAGAAGAAAGAGGCCTACCCATAGCCATCCAGCCCGCTGATAAGCGCGCTTTCTTTCCGGGACTTTTCGCCAATGTGTGTCCTCACCAAGTAGTGGCCCAAGAACAAGACCGATAATCGGCCAACCAGCGAGATTCGTTATGAGATAAAGAGCGCCATACCCAGCATTGATGAAGAGTCCGGGTAAATAGAAATCTTCCGCTTTGCCCGTAGACCTGACTAAGAGATAGCAGATGAGAACGCCAACGACACCATTGACCGCACTCTGCACCTTCTCCTTACGAAGCAATCGAAATACCCCCAAGATTGCAGAGAGGGCAAGGGCGACTAGCGCCGCTTCTTTGACATCATCTCTAAGGTTAAAAACCACCAGAAAAACAATCGATGGAATTCCAGAGTCAAATAGTCCTTTCTTGCCACCCAGGGCTTGGACGATTTTGTCGCGATCCTCGTGATTCATCTGATTCCACTCGATCCAAAACCACCTTCACCGCGTTCGCTCACTGGAAGTTCCTTTACCGCAACCAGCTCTGCCACTACAACTTGCTGGATGACGAGTTGAGCGATTCGATCACCTCGTTTGATTTCGAAAGTTTCTTCGCGATCATGATTGATGAGAATGACCGAAATCTCACCTCGATAGCCGGAATCAATCGTTCCTGGAGTGTTGACCATCGAGATACCGCTCTTGATGGCAAGGCCTGAGCGAGGATGGACTAGCCCAACGTAACCGGTTGGAATTGCCACCGCAATGCCGGTCGGGACAAGTGCTCGCATTCCTGGCTCTAACTTCATCTCTACTCGCGAGCGAAGGTCAAGGCCAGCATCACCCGGCTTCGCGTAACTCGGCAACTCCATTTCAGAATCAAGAAGTTGTATCTCAATCCTCATGGATTGATTCCAAATTCAGGGTCAATGAAGGTCACCAATTCTCGATGCTTCTGAAGATGCTCGAAATATCCTGCCGGTGCGTTATTGATGAAATGCTCCATAGTTACTATGACATAGAGGGAACTACCCCGAAGCGCCAACGGCCCATCTGGTGAATCCAATCGCCCCTCAGCTTTGCTGAAGACCTTTCTTCCTTCCTGACCCACAATCTCAGCGCTGATGAATAGCGTGCTTCCGATCGGCACTGGTTTCATGAAATCAGTCTCGAGACGTGCAGTTACGGCTGGCGCACGGAGCAACCACATCAACTTACCGAGAGCTTCATCAAATGCCAGCGCCAGCAATCCACCATGCGCAAGCCCGGGCGCCCCTTGATGTTGATCGGTGACAACGAACTGGCCAGTGAGATTCATCCCCTCGCCTGCATAACTTACAAAATGAAGCCCCGATTGATGCAAATCACCGCAACCAAAGCAGTGGCCGAAATGAGATGGAATCTTCTCGCCGGGTTTCGGCGCCTTCGGGTGCCTTGAAGGAATGACGGCGCCAGCAGGAGGTAGCGTCGATGGGGACATAGTTCAAGGCTACACGAGCGATATCGTGAACCCGTGAGCCAAGAACTTCGTTACAGCGAGCGAATAGTGCCCTCACTTGGCGCCACCTTAAGCCTCATCGCACTCATTGCTTCGATTACCTTCGCCATTTGGGTGGCGCTGGGATTAGTTATCGCCGTGTCATTGGCTCTTATGACAACAATCTTTGCGGGAGTTTGGTGGGTTCGCTCAATCCACGATATCGAACTGGGTCATCTCTGGCTTCGCGTCAATGATGCAAAAGTGCAAACTCAATATCTCGGCGAAATAGAGATCTTGGAGCGCAGCGAATGGAAAAGCGAATGTGGGATCAACTTTGACCCAATGGCCTTTCATGCACATCGCTTTTGGCACCGAACTGGATTGAAAGCGCGTTTACTCGATAGCAGAGATCCTCATAACGCTTGGGTTATAGCAACTAAGAATCCAGTGGCCCTAGCGAAGGCGCTTAAAAAAGACTAGGCGCACTCTTTACAGATCGCGTTTGCACCTTGACCACGTGCCAATTGCGTGTGGTGGTGAATCAAGAAGCAGCGGGAACAGGTGAACTCATTCTCTTGTCGAGGTACGACACGAACAGCTAACTCTTCGCCAGATAGATCTGCACCAGGAAGCTCGATGTTCTGTGCTTCTTCCTCTTCATCGATATCGACTTGACCTGACTTAGCGTCGGCACGCCTAGCCTTGAGCTCTTCAATCGATTCTTCGTGCAACTCCTCATCCGTTTTACGCGGGGAGTCGTAGTCGGTTGCCACCTTCTTCTCACCTACCTCTGCTCGTTAACGGGGCGGATACTCCCACAACCGCGATAGCTGCCTGCACCAACTCTCGGCGTGTCGCCTTTATTCCCAGCCTCCAGCCTTAGTGACTAGCGGTCTTGCGCTGATTTCTCGCCTCGCCATTTAGCAATCGCAGCATGATTACCCGAAAGCAACACATCTGGAACCTCAAGATCTCGCCAGATTGGTGGCTTGGTATAAACCGGATATTCCAAGAAACCTTCGCTGACATGACTCTCTTCAAGGAGTGAGGATGGATTTCCAATTACTCCGGGAATCAACCGAGTGATCGCTTCGATCATCGCCAGCGCTGCGACTTCTCCTCCATTAAGGACAAAATCCCCAAGTGAGAGGGCATGCACGCGAAAGCGCTCATCTTTTCGATAGTGCGCTTCAACCCTTGCATCGATTCCTTCATATCTGCCACAAGCAAAAAGAATCGCTTCTGATTCACTCAGTTCCTGCGCATCTCGTTGTGTGAATCGTCTTCCCGAGGGCGTAAGGATTACTAGATCGATCACAGTGGCAGATTCATTTGTCGCGAAGTTATCAATCGCCTCACCCCAAACATCGGGGCGCATCACCATGCCGGCACCGCCACCATAGGGAGTGTCATCAACACTTCTATGCACTCCAGAAGCAAATTCCCTCAGATCGAGAATTTCAAAGTTAACGAGACCGCTCTTACTTGCTTTCCCAATCAGCGAAAGTTCAAGTGGCGAGAAGTACTCAGGGAAAATTGTCAACGCTGAGATCTTCATCCGTCGAGCATTCCTTCTGGCAGATGGACAGTAATTCTCTTGCTCTCTCGATCTATCTCAACGATAAATTCTTTGACCATTGGAATTAATCTCTCGCCCTGAGTCGTCTTCACACTAAGCAGATCCTGGCCGGGTAAAGAGATCACCTCATCTACCTCACCGAGCTCCTGCCCACTATCAATCACCTGACATCCGATCAATTCAGCAACATGGAAAGATCCATCCTCACTGCCTGCATCGATATCGACTTCAGATGAAAGCATCACACCACGTAATTCTTCTGCTTGATCTCGATTGAGAACTCCTTGGAAGGTCAGCAGCCACGTGCCGGCATGCACTCTTGCAGCGGATACGACTAACTCCGAGGGATTGTCGCGATCGGTAATCAACCGATTTCCAGTTGCGAATCGTTCCTGGGGAGAATCAGTTCGCACTTCAACCGTTACTTCACCTTTTACGCCGTGAGGGCGACCGATTCGTGCAACAACTAGCTCCACCGAAGGTGGCCTTCGAACTATCGATCCCGGTCGGATCGGATTTCGTCCGTCTCGATCAGGTCGACTCGAACTGAACGGCCAGCGAGCGCGCTGACAACAGCTCGCAGCGCACGGGCGGTTCGACCATTTCGGCCGATTACCTTCCCTAAATCCTCAGGATTCACGCGAACTTCGAGAGTGCTACCTCGTCGTCCGCTTCGCTCACTGACGACGACTTCCTCAGGCTTATCGACGATTCCCTTAACTAGATGTTCGAGAGCTTCATCAATCATCATGAGGTGCCTACTCCGACGCTGGGGTTTCGGTTGGTGACTCTGCTGGAGCTTGCTCTGAAGCTTCGGCAGATTCTTCTGGCGCGCTCTCGGCAGGCGCAGATACTTCTTCACTTGCTACGGCTTGCGCGACTGGAGCTTCCTCTGCTGCAGGCGCAACTTTTGCGGCTAATTTCTCTTGCGCCTTCTTCTTCAAAGTTGTAGCACCATCTGCAGGCTCGTTTGCCGCAGCCTTAACCGCAGCTTCATAAGCAATCCGCTTGCTCTCTTTAACAGGCGCGACCCTCAGTGTGCCTTCACTTCCAGGTAGGCCATGGAACTTCTGCCAGTCTCCAGTCACCTTAAGTAGTGCAGTGACGGCTTCGGAAGGTTGAGCACCAACTCCAAGCCAATACTGCGCTCTATCAGAGTTGATTTGAATCAGAGATGGTTCGACATTTGGTGTGTAGCGACCAATCTCTTCAATCGCCTTGCTATCTCGGGCCGAACGGGAGTTCGAAACCACAATTCTAAAGTGTGGCGTCCTGATCTTTCCAAGACGCATCAAGCGAATCTTTACTGCCACTCTGTATTCTCCTTTTATCGAATTATCGAACTGCTAGTTGTCATGAAGAACTCCGCTATCAGTCGAGTTTCACCTCGAAGAGCATTGGCTTCTGGCGAGTGGGCCGCAAGAAAACAATCGCAAGCGATAGGTCTTTATCTAGCTGAGAGGTAGAGGGGCTCTCGAGCAGGTTCCGTATTCTGCCAGCCAAGGCCAACCCACCCAAATCGAGAGTCTTTAGCCCCGCTCCTGGGCAGCTCGCTTCGCGGGATTTCCAGAACGGCTCTTCTTCTTCTTCTGCCCATGACCTTTCTGAGCATGGCTATTCGACCCATGGCTATTCGACCCATCTGCTCTCGCACTTCCAAGTGAGCCCGGCATTCCTGGCATCCCCGTCATCCCCTGCATTCCAAAGCCAGATGGGACTTTGCCAGATCGCATCTGTTTCATGACCTTCTGAGCCGCCTGGAATCTTTCAACTAGGTCATTAACTTCCGTGACACTACGCCCACTACCACGAGCGATTCGCGCACGTCGCGGTCCATTGAGGACTTTGACATCACGTCGTTCGCTCGGTGTCATAGAGTCAATGATTGACTGCGTTCTGATTAACTCTCGATCATCTAACCCTTCAATCTGCTTCTTCATCGCACCACTTTGAGCACCAGGGAGCATTCCAAGTAACTTTGAGAACGAACCCATTTTTCGCATTGCCTGCAGTTGCTCAAGGAAATCCTCCAAGGTGAAGTCATCTCCATCGACGAACTTCTTCTCTAGGCGCTGAGCTGTGTCGGAGTCAAAAGCTTTCTTAGCACTCTCGGCTAAGGTTGCGATATCTCCTGCGCCAAGAATTCGAGATGCCATTCGCTCCGGATAGAAATAATCGAAATCTGAAGGCTTTTCTCCAGTGGAAATGAAGCGAATCGGTTTTCCTGTGATCTTCGCAACGGAAAGCGCCGCTCCACCTCGAGCATCGCCATCCAATTTGGTCAAGATGATTCCATTTATTCCAACCCGTGATGCAAATGCTTTTGCGGTGATTGCGGCGTCTTGACCAGTCATCGCATCCATCACGAAGAGAACTTCATCTGGATTGGTTACATCTCTGATGGCTGCGGCCTGAGCCATCATTTCTTCATCCACACCAAGCCGGCCCGCGGTATCGATGATCACAACATTATGCAACTTCTCTTTCGCAAAGCGAATTGAATCTTTTGCCACCTGAACTGGATCGCCGACGCCATTTCCAGGTTCGGGAGCGAAGACAGACACCTTCACGCTCTCTGCACCGAGTTGTAGTTGTGTCACCGCATTCGGTCGCTGCAAGTCTGAGGCGACAAGTAGTGGTGTATTTCCCTCTGCTTTTAGGAATTTTGCCAACTTGCACGCAACGCTCGTTTTTCCAGCACCTTGCAGTCCAGCCAGCATGATGACTGTTGGCGGCCGCTTCGAAAAGGAGAATCGAGAACCATCACCGGAAAGTATTGCGATCAACTCTTGGTTGATAATCTCGGTGATCTGTGAGGCAGGATTGATGGAGGCGGTCTTTACTTCTAACGTCTCAAGGCTTCGAACTTTGATCTTGTCAACGAATTCACGGACTACTTCTACTGCCACATCTGCTTCAAGGAGTGCCCCTGTTAACTCGATCGAGATTTCATCGATATCGGATGCGCTAAGGCGTCCCTTGCTTCGCAGGGACTTAAGAGTTGAGGTTATGCGCTCGGTAAGGCCTTCAAACACCTGATGAGCCTAGCGAAACTCGGGTGAGCACTCGCACTCACCCGAGTTTCATTAATTCCGTTAAATGGCCGAAGCCCCAGTCTCTCCGGTACGGACTCTAACCACGTGATCAACCGGCGTAACCCAGACTTTCCCATCTCCTACTGAACCCGTTGCTGCAGATTTTGAGATTGCCGCTACGACTCCATCGACGTCTTTCTCGTCAACAAGAACTTCGATGCGAATCTTCGGGACGAGGTCGACCGTATATTCAGTTCCGCGATAAACCTCAGTGTGTCCGCGCTGACGCCCAAATCCACTTGCCTCTGAGACTGTCATTCCAGCTACGCCATATTCGGTGAGCGCCGTCTTAACATCTTCCATCTTCGCTGGCTTGATGATTGCTGTGATGAGTTTCATGATGCATATCCTCCTCGTGTCGCACCCTGACTTCCAATCTCATAACTCGACTCGGCATGGACCGCGAGATCTATACCTGTGATTTCTGCTTCCTGTGTTATCCGGAAACCCATCGTGCGATCGATAACTGTAGCAATCAACCATGTTGCGATGAATGAGTAACCGAGCACTGCGAAGCTTGCAATCACCTGTTTAATGAGTTGCTCGCTTCCACCGCCATAAAGAAGTCCATCTACTCCCGCTGGAGCAGAGGAAGTGGCGAAGAATCCGATGAAGATTGAACCAATGAGACCAGCAACTAGATGTAAACCGACGACATCGAGTGAGTCGTCATATCCAAGTCTGTATTTGAGACTGACGGCGTAGGCACAAGCAGCCGATGCGATCGCGCCTATTGCCATAGCACCAAGCGGATCGACCGCAGAACATGCTGGCGTGATCGCAACGAGTCCAGCAATGATGCCTGAGGCTGCGCCCAGACTCGTAGCATGACCATTCCTAATTCGTTCAACCAGGAGCCAGGCAAGCATCGCTGCTCCTGTTGCTGCCACTGTATTGAGCATGACCACGCCTGCAGTTGCATTCGCCGCAACGGCAGAGCCAGAGTTGAAACCGAACCAGCCAAACCAAAGCAACGCCGCACCAAGCATCACCAAAGTCAGGTTGTGAGGTTTGAATGGTTCTCTTCCAAAACCGACTCGCTTTCCGAGGACGAAGGCTAAAGCTAAAGCTGCAATCCCAGCGTTGATATGTACCGCAGTTCCACCTGCGAAATCAATGGCACCGAGATCATTTGCGATCCAACCGCCTGGATCAATCACATTGCCATCACCATCCTTGCCATCAAAATCAAAGACCCAGTGCGCCACCGGGAAATAGACAAGCGAGACCCAAATGACGACAAAAAGAATCCACGCACCGAAACGTGCCCGGTCAGCTATCGCTCCGGAGATGAGCGCAACTGTGATGATGGCAAACATCATCTGAAAGACGGCGAAAACAGATGTTGGAATCGTGCCAAATAGTGAATCACTTCCCAAGATGTCGGTTAAGCCAATGGATTCTGTCGGCGATCCGAGTAACCCAGAACCCAGGTCTTTTCCGAATGTCATCGAATATCCATAGAGCACCCAGACAACTGAGACGAGTCCCATTGAGATGAAGGACATCATCATCATATTGAGAACGCCTTTTGCTCGAACCATTCCACCGTAGAACATCGCAAGTCCTGGTGTCATCAATAAAACCATCGCAGTGCTGATAAGCATCCACGCGGTATCGCCGGTATCCATCACTTCACTCCTTCAAAGATCTTCTTCGCTAGGGCTCCGTTGCCCAAACCCCGTCCATCTATGGACTATCTATGCACAATCCATGGACGATCCATGGACGATCCATGGATGAGGTAAGAAGGGAAGTGTCTGGGCTAAGGGTTACAGGAGAGCCCTCGCTCTATTTCGTCGAGGTGACTTTGTGGTGCGTTCTGTTACAAAGGTGTTACGAAGCCAGCAGTCGATCAATAAAGTGGCTCGGTTCGAAATCCTCGAGATCTTGAACCTTCTCCCCCATCCCTATCAACTTGATCGGAATGGAGAGTTCCCGCTCGATAGCAAGGAGCGCGCCTCCTTTTGCGGATCCATCCATCTTGGTCAACACCAAACCTGTTATCGGCACGGCGGTTGCAAATTCTCGCGCCTGAACTATTGCATTCTGGCCGACGGTGCCATCAAGTACGAGAAGCACTTCATCGATCTGAGAGACCTTTTCGACAACGCGCTTGACCTTGCTGAGTTCACTCATCAAATTGTTGGCCGTATGCAATCGTCCAGCAGTATCAATGATGTGAAGAGTAAAGCCCTCGTCTACTGCCCGTCTGGCCCCATCAAAAGCTACTGAGGCTGGGTCGGATCCAGTCGAACTCGAATGAACCACTACTCCGATTCGGCCAGCCCACGTCGAAAGTTGTTCGATTGCGGCAGCACGGAAAGTATCGGCAGCTGTCAGGAGGACTTTCTCGCCTGATAGATGGAAACGTTGGGCTATCTTCGCAACAGTCGTGGTTTTTCCAGTTCCATTGACGCCCACCACCATGATCGTTGTCAATGGTTGACGCCTGCTGATTTCGCGTGGGCCGGAGATGAAACTCTTCATCAATGCACTCTTTACAGCTAAGGAGAGGTCGCCACGTTCACGTTTAACTATTTCAAGAATCTCTTTCGTGAAACTAGGACCTATATCTGAGGAGATAAGCGTCTCTTGAAGCTCGGCAATATCTGCTGGACTAGGTTCGCCACGAAGGGATGCGACTTTTTCAAAGAAGCGTGCGAAAATTCCCATCTCTTCTCCTATCTAAGGACTACGAAGAGAGCGCTTGTACTTCTCGAATGCGCTGTGAGATGACTTCAGAGACTCCATCGCCCCGCATGGTCACACCATAAAGAGCATCAGCAATCTCCATCGTTCGCTTCTGGTGGGTGATGACGATGAGCTGGGAATTCGCGCGAAGTTCCGCGAGGATGCCGAGAAGTCTGCCGAGGTTAGTGTCATCTAGGGCTGCCTCGACCTCGTCCATCACATAGAACGGACTTGGCCGAGCCTTGAAGATTGCAATCAAAAGCGCTACAGCAGTGAGTGATCTTTCACCGCCTGAGAGGAGTGAAAGACGTTTGATCCTCTTGCCAGGTGGCCTTGCTTCGACATCTATTCCTGTAGTGAGCATGTCATCAGGGTTGGTCAAAATCAGCTTGCCTTCACCTCCAGGGAATAGTCTGGAGAAAATTCCTTCAAATTCCCTGGCGGTGTCCTTGTACGCCTGCGTGAAAATCTCGAGCACCTTATCGTCGACCTCTTTGACGATATCCATCAAGTCTTTTCGAGATTTCTTCAAGTCTTCCATTTGATCGGCAAGATATTTCAATCTCTCTTCCAATGAGCTGTACTCCTCGAGTGCCAAAGGATTTATCTTCCCGAGCAATGTCAGTGAACGCTCAGCAGCAGCGAGTCGTTTCTCCTGCGCTTCTCGTTTGAAGACAACTTCATCTCCTTGGATGATCTCGCCACTTTCAGTCTCTATAAATGTAGGGACAAGATTCTCAGGTCCGTACTCGGCGACGAGGGTCTGCCCATCCAGGCCAAATTCCTCCAGCGCGCGAGTCTCGATCTGTTCGATGCGAAGCCTCTGTTCAGCTTTGGCAATCTCGTCCTGGTGGACACTTGAAGTAAGCGTCTCAAGTTCTGCAGCTAACTCGCGAATGGTCGACCTCAATGCCAGAGTTTCACCTTCGCGATCTGATCTCGAAATCTCAAGGCGTTCGCGCTCAGCAGCCGCCTGAGCGATTGAGACTTCAATTTGAATCAGTGCTTCGTATGCGGTCTCGGCGATCTCCTGTGCAATAACAGCGCCCCGCCCCCTCGCTTCTCGCCTCGCTATCTGACGTGAAGCGCTCTCGCGTTCACGTTTTGCACTCTCAAGCAATTCCTCGATCCGATGGACCAATGCGGTGACGCGCTCTTCGGTGGTGCGAAGTTGTAATCTCGCATCGACTTCGATGCCACGAGCAGTCGAGAGTTCTGACTTTAGACTCTCTGCAAGCGAGGTGTCGGGCTCCGTTGCAACTCCTGGAGCTGTTGTAAGAGCTTCCTTTGCACTCTTCAAATCATCGGCGAGCTTGGTGAGGTTTGCTTCTACCGTGCTAAGAGCAGTATCGAAACGAGCAATCTCATCCTTGGCGCTTTTGATCCCTTGACCGAGGGCCGCCATCGACTCAGTGAGAGATGCCATTTTGGAATCGGATTCGTTGAGCTCTGCCCTAGCAGCTTCATGAATCCGCTCCGCATCCTCACGTTTTTCCTTCAAGGAATTTGATTCGAACTTGATGCGATCGCGTTCGTGAGACAAATTTCCAATCAGCTCTTCGGTTGTTTCAATCAATTTCGCGATCTGAATCAAGGAATTTCCTGTGCCACCTCGCGCAAGCCGAGCAGAGACCATCTCACCATCACTCGTCACTGCGATCAAATGCGGATACTGGTTGATGATTCGCTCAGCTTCAGCCAGATCTTCGGCAACCACATGAGTTGGTAGAAGTGAATCAATCAAATCTCCGAGAATCGAAGACGAGACTTTCGATCTGAGCGAAGTCAGCGTGGTAGGAATTGAATCTTTGCTCCCACCGCCTTCTCCAAGGATGAGCAGATCGGCTCTTCCTTGATTCTCGCTCTTGAGAAGAGCTAACGCCTTCACTGCCGATGAAAGATCGCTCAGAACGACAGCATCAGCAAGTGAACCTAACGCGCTCGATACTGCGCTCTCCCAGCCTCGCTCAATCTCAAGAAGCGAAGCAACACTTCCCTTGATCGCGATGCCTCGAGGATCAGCAAGAAGGGCTCCCGCGCCATCCTTATGTATCGAAGCCTGCTGCAACGCATCACGCTTTGATTGTGCCGAAGAGAGATCTCGCTCGATCTCAACTAAACGCTTCTGAAGCTCGATTTCCTTAGCCCTGGCATCTTCCAAGGCAACCCGTGCTCGTTCATAGTCCGCATCAAGCCGCTCCTCGCCAGCCCCAAGTCCTGAGAGTTCTGCCTCGAGTGCAGCGAATGAGACTGTCGCCTTTTCGAGGCGCTCTTGTGATGAAGCGCGAGAAGAGAGCAGACGGTTCTTCTCATCCTCGGCTGATGCGATTTTTGATTCAACCATACTGACATGGCCTTCACGCCTCGCGCTACCTTCGCGAAGATCTGCCAGCGCTCGGAGAGCGGCAGAAACTTTCGATTCTTCTTCCCGAAAAGCCCTCTCTAAATCGACAACCTTGGCACTTGCTTCTGCAAGGTCGCGATCGGCAACTTTGACCGCTTCACGAAGTTTTGCCTCTTCAACTTTCAAAGTTGCGGCCTCTGCTTCAAGGGCCCCGGGGTCTCGACCAGTGATCTTTGCCTCTTCGACATCTTCAGCCAGGAGTTTTGCTCGCTCAGAAGCAAGGCTCTGCGTTGCGCGCAATTTTTCACGCTCTGCAGTAAGGCTGTAATAGTTATCTTGAGCAGCACTCAAGAGAGGACCTTCAGTTGCAGCAATTTGGTCGAGTTCAATCTCTCGATTTCTCATTCGCCCTAGCTCGCGGTCGACCTCGCTCTTTCGCGCACGCAGTGAGTTCTCATCCTGACTCTCGCTCTCAAGAATTCGCTTCAATCCCACGATGTCATCAGCAAGGAGGCGTAGCTTCGCGTCACGAAGGTCTGCTTGGATTGTCGCGGCCCTCTTAGCAACTTCAGCCTGTTTACCAAGTGGACGAAGTTGTCGTCGCAGCTCTGCGGTGAGATCTTGGATTCGAGCCATGTTCCCCTGCATCGATTCAAGTTTTCGCAGAGCTTTCTCTTTGCGTTTCCTATGCTTGAGGACTCCTGCTGCTTCTTCAATGAAGGCACGTCGCTCTTCAGGATTTGCCATCAATACTGCATCAAGCTGACCCTGACCAACGATGACATGCATCTCGCGGCCAATACCGCTGTCACTCAACAACTCTTGGACATCAAGGAGCCTGGCTGTCTCTGCGTTGATCTGATATTCACTTTGGCCATTTCGAAAGAGAATTCGCGAGATAGTCACTTCAGAGAAATCAATAGGGAGTGCACCATCGCTATTGTCGATCGTTAGTGAAACTTCGGCTCTACCTAGCGGTGCCTTTCCGCTCGTTCCGGCAAAGATGACGTCTTCCATCTTTCCGCCACGAAGTGACTTCGCCCCCTGTTCACCCATAACCCACGCAAGTGCATCAACCACATTCGATTTTCCAGAACCATTCGGCCCGACAACGCAGGTAATCCCGGGCTCGAGAATGAGGGTTGTGGGGTTGGCGAAGGACTTGAAGCCCTTGAGCGTCATGCTCTTCAAATACACGCGTAAAACCTACCTGAGCACCTTAGTGATGAAGCGGAGGTGCCAAGTTAAGAATTGCTAAGTCTGAAGTATGAGTTGAGGCTTTACCGACGTAATTGGCAGTGAGGACAGAAATGTGAGGAGCGATTGGTGAATTTGATTCTCTTGATTAGATGACCGCATCGAGAGCATTCGTCATCTTCTCTGCCATACACCTCGAGCGAATTCTCAAAATATCCGGTCTCGCCATTGACGTTGGTGTAAAGGTCATCGAAAGAGGTCCCACCAGCCTTCAGCGCGCTCTTCATTACCCGCGAAACTGCCGTCAATAGCGTGGCGAGTTCTTTCTCGCTCAATTTCTCAGCCATCTTCCGAGGGTGAATTCGCGCCCGCCAGAGAGCTTCGTCTGCATAAATGTTGCCGACGCCACTCATCAGATTCTGATCCAGTAACGCCCGCTTTATCTCAGTTCGCTTGGCTTGTAACTTCTTGATCACCATCTTTCGATCAAATTTTTCGTCGAATGGATCGAGAGCGATATGAGAAATTGAGGAAGGTATTCCCTTTGACAATTCGTCTACCCGAAGCCATCCAAAAGTTCTCTGATCATGAAAGGAGAGGAACGACTCCCGTCTTCCCTGCTTGATTCGAAATCTCGCCCGACAGTGAGGGTGCCGTGCCTGTCCCACATCCTCAATTCGAAATTGACCGCTCATCCCCAAGTGCGCCACGAGCACGAGGGGTTTTTTGTCCATAACAAGCCATAGGAATTTTCCTCGGCGCTGCACATTAGTAATCTTGCAATCATCTAGTGAGGCTAATGGTGCGATGGATTCGGATGAGAGTGCCCGCGGATGAAACTGGAGCGCCCGAACTATTTTGGCACCGCGAACATGTGCCTGAAGCCCTAACCGAACACTCTCCACTTCCGGTAATTCGGGCATATGAAGCTAGCCTCTTTCGAGAAGAATTTGATAAGCAAGTCTGGCTGCTTCTTGCTCGGCTTCGCGTTTACTTCTCCCTCGCCCAGCAGAGACTCTCTCGCCTGCGACAATTGCAGTTGCTTGGAATTCTTTTGCGTGATCTGGTCCCGATTCAGAGATTTCGTATTCTGGTGAACCTTCACCGCGAGCGGCCACTAGCTCTTGAAGCGAAGTCTTTCCATCGAGGGTCGCACCACGAGAGATAGCCTCTTCAATCGCATCCTGCATCAAAGAGATGATCGCTCGCTCCGCCTTTGCTAGCCCATGTTCCAGGTAAATCGCACCAATCAGAGCTTCTAACGAGTCGGCAAGGATCGAATTCTTCTCCCGACCTCCAGTCACCTCTTCACCTTTTCCGATTCGGACCTCTTTGCCGATTCCAAGGGTTCGTGCGACCTGCGCTAACGCTCTTGTGCTGACAACGCCAGATCGCAATGGTGAAAGACCACTCTCATCCATCTCTGGAAATCTTCGATAAAGCTCTTCAGTGATAACCAGCCCGATGACGCTATCTCCGAGAAATTCCAAACGCTCATTGGTTGGAATCCCACCAGATTCGTAAGCGAAAGATCTATGCGTCAATGCCAGATCAATTGCCTGGTCGGTCAGGTCAACCTGTAGACGTGCGAGTTTGGCCTTGAGGCTTTCGTCAGCGGAGTTCATGGCAATGGGATTTCGACCCTACTAGGGAAGAAGATGTTGAACTGGGAAGATCAAATTAAAGCGAGATGACCTGTCGACGGTTATATGTGCCACAAGTCGGGCAAGCGGTGTGTTGCAACTTTGGTTGCTGGCACTGATCACAAGATGCGATAGCAGCCGGGGTCGCCTTCCACTGTGAACGGCGGGCCCGAGTCCGAGATCGTGAGAGTTTTCGCTTGGGTACTGGCACGGGCGGGAGTATTCCACTCAATCTAAGGAATGTAAAAACGGCAGTATTTGAGCCTGAGGAAGCTCTACTGCCCTTACCTCTGATCACCCTCGCGCAACTGCTCAGCCAGGGCGGAGAGTGCTGACCAACGCTGGTCTGGTTGATCATGCGAGTGGGTTGGATCCACATCGCGAAGCGCTACGCCACAGTGGGAACAGAGTCCAGGGCAATCTGGTTCGCAGAGTGGATTGACGGGCAGTGCCAGAAGAATGGCATCTCGAATCGGTATCGCAAGATTTACATGATCTTCTTCTACAAGGAGAATCTCATCCGTTTCGACTTCCTCTTCGGTGAGCGCATTCGCCTTACTTGCATATTCGAATAACTCATCAAAGTTTTGGTTTACCTCGATGATAACCGGCTCGAGACAGCGGACACACTCACCTTTGGCCACTCCCTGAAGTCTTCCTCGTATCAATACCCCCTCATTGACAGAAGTTGCTGTGACCTCAATCAGGATGCGCTCATCTTTCCCAATAGAAATGAGCTCTAGGCCGAGGGGAGAATCGAGTAGAAGATCCAGGTTGTATTGCTTATATTCACCAGCCCGGCGTGGAAGTTCATGAATATCTAGAAGAAAACTCATCTTCGAATCAATCTGCAAGCTCGGAGAGGACATCCTTATCGGTGGAGCCTGCGAGTCGATCCCGACCACGATTGATTGCTTCCAGAGTCTTATTGAGGATCACTTCAAGAGTGGCAAGACGAGAATCGATGTAGTGATCGACCTCTGCGCGCTCATTCTCTGCCTGTGCTCTCGTCTCATCGAGGATTCTCGTGGACTCTTCTCTGGCGCTTGCCACAATCGCTGTCTGTTCAACCATACGGGCTACTTCTTCACGAGCATGGGCAATTAACCGCTCAGCTGAAGTACGACCTTCCTCAACGATGCGATCGCGAGCTGCAATTAATTCTTGAGCCGCATAAAGATCATTAGGTAGCGCTGCTTTGATCTCGTTAAGCAACTCCGTCAACTCACCGCGGTGAACGACACACGAGCCCGAAAGCGGAACAGAACGCGCCTCTTGAACCATGGTCAGGGCGCTTTCTAACTTCTCTAAAGAATCCATGGCTCATCCTCTCCTGATTCGAAAGTTCGAATGCATTGCTCTCAACTTCCCAAAGCGCCATAGCGGCTCTTCAGCGCACCAAGGACGTTGCTTGGAACCCACGAACTCACATCGCCGCCATACTTTGCAATCTCCTTAACCAGAGATGAAGAGAGAAAAGAGTAGTCAGGCTTGGTCGCCATGAAAAAAGTCTCCACTCCCTTCAACTTGAGGTTCATTTGGCTCATCTGGAGTTCGTAGTCGAAATCACTCACGGCTCGAAGCCCTTTGATGATCACTGAGATCTCGCGCTCTTTGCAGTAGTCCACTAGCAATCCACTCCAAGAATCAACCTTCACATTTCCAAGGGGGGCTACCGACTCTTCGATCATTGCAATTCGCTCCTCGATCGAGAAGAGCCCGCTCTTTGATGAATTGATCAATACCGCGATGACTACCTCATCGAAGATCCCACTAGCGCGTTCGATGACGTCAAGATGTCCGAGGGTTATGGGATCAAATGAACCAGGAGCTACCGCTCTACGAATGGCCACCGAGAGAGTTTAGCCTCCCTGAGAGAGGCGAGTCTGCGCCTATCGTGAGATCAATTCTCCGTAGTGCATGCTCGCATGTCCGTATCTGCGCACTTTGACCTCGCGCATAGCCTCTGGCCAGATGAACCCGCTCTTGCTTTCACGCTCGATCACTACCAGTGATCTCTCATGCAATAGCTTCTTTTTGACTATTGAATCAAGAATCTCGCTTACTGATGAATTTGAATGTTCATATGGCGGATCAAGGAAGATGACATCGAATGGTTTGAGTGCATGGACACCTGCAAGAAATCTTTCAACGGTCATTGTATGAACTTCACTCTCTTCGGTCTTTGCACTCTCACTAACTAGCTCAAGATTTTTTCGCGCAACATCTGCATTCTCTCGATCACCTTCAACAGCTACTACACGTATCGCGCCCCTACTCAATGCTTCTGCAGCAACAGCACCAGAGCCAGCGAAAAGATCAAGGAAAGAAATTCCGTCAACATCTCCGAATTCGGATTCCAAGGAAGAAAAGAGCGCTTCACGAGCTCGATCTGAGGTTGGTCGAGCTGTCGCTCCAATTGGGGAGAGAAGAACTCTTCCCTTTGCAGAACCAGCAATGATTCTCATCTCTCAACCTTTCTCAACCTTTCTCAACAAAGGCTGCTTCACTCTCAGCCTCCATCTCCCTGACAACTTCAGCCAAGTATGGCGATTGAGCAAGTTCAAAATCTCCCTCGATGATCCCTTGGGCGATCTCTCGGGCTTTGAGAATCAGATCCTCATCCTCCAGGACCCGGAGTAGGCGAAGGTGAGACCGCGTACCTGATTGTGATGCACCAAGGACATCTCCCTCGCGTCTCTGCTCAAGGTCCAGACGCGCCAACTCGAAACCGTCGAGCGTGCTTGCAACTGCCTTAAGCCGCTCCATCGCTGGCGAATTCTCTTCGGTACGAGTTACAAGGAGACAAAGCCCCGGATGGACGCCGCGACCGACTCGACCACGTAGTTGATGTAGTTGAGAGACTCCAAATCGATCAGCGTCCAAAATGACCATCACTGTTGCGTTAGGTACATCAACTCCCACTTCAATCACGGTGGTACTGACTAGGAGGTCAATCTCTCCACTTTGAAATTCCTGCATTGTTTTCGCCTTAGCCTCTGCAGTCATCCTGCCGTGCAGCGCAGAGATCTTGATTGATTTGAGCGGTCCTTCTTTCAGGAGTTGATAGAACTCATCGACCGAAGCCATCTGACGATCAATCTCTTTTTCACTCTCTTCTTCGTCCTCTTCGCCAAGAAGTTTGGCCGCGCGCTCGGCTAATTCTGCGGTCAGACCAAAAGTCACATCATTGAGCGAGTCCTTCTTATCGATCCGCGGCGCGACCACATAACCCTGCCTACCCTTGGCCACCTCTTCGAGGATTCTTTGCCACGCGCGCTCTAAGAAGTGTGGTTTTGCTAAGACAGGGATTAGATGGGTTGAGATAGCAGATCTACCCTGCGGAAGTTGATCGAGGATGGAGATATCAAGGTCACCGAATACAGTCATTGCGACAGTCCTTGGAATCGGAGTGGCAGTCATGACGAGGACATGTGGCGTCACATCACCCCGCGCTCGCAACGCGTCGCGCTGCTCTACGCCAAAGCGATGTTGTTCATCGACCACGACCATTGCAAGATCCTTGAACTCAACTTGCTCAGCGATGAGTGCATGTGTACCAATAATGAGATCGATATCCCCTCTAGCTAGCCGTTCGCGAATCTCTGCCTTTTCCGAAGTCGGCAAGGAACCGGTAAGTATCGCCACCGAAATCGCCCCATCTTTTGCATCAAGTTGGCCAGCTTCGGCTAACGGACCAAGAGTTCGAAGAAGGTTTTGATAATGCTGTTGTGCAAGTACTTCGGTTGGAGCAAGTAAAGCTGCTTGCCCTGCGCTATCGACAGCTGCCAGCATCGCTCGCAACGCAACAACCGTCTTTCCCGAGCCCACTTCCCCTTGAAGCAGTCGATACATCGGAGTATCACCTTTGAGGTCAGACTCAATCTCTGCTGAAACTTTCCGTTGCCCATCGGTGAGCTCATAAGGGAGTGCTTCGTCAAAGCTCGCCAATATCCCACCACTGCTGAAGCTGCACCTCTTAGCGCGAAGCCGCTTGATTGAGTTTCTGCGTCGGATCAAAATTAGTTGGAGAAGTAAAGCTTCATCAAAGGTGAGGCGCTCCTTCGCTGCATCAGCCTCATCAATTGACTTGGGTCGGTGTAGCGAGACGAAGGCTTGCATCCGCGTGGGAAAGCCGAGTACATGACGCAACTCATC